>Ga0247609_10003909_pt1 | contig 14982 bp, 12 predicted proteins | sample 172DNAGHGlowgp2_FD_193487 | JGI IMG/M metagenome (GOLD analysis project Ga0247609, IMG submission 193487) | Sheep rumen microbial communities from Palmerston North, Manawatu-Wanganui, New Zealand - 1728 DNA GHGlow gp2 | ecosystem: Host-associated > Mammals > Digestive system > Stomach > Rumen ...
AGATTATTACGTCATTATCTTGCTCGATTTGCTCGTAAAACTTACTGCCAATCTAAAAGTATTAGTATGATTGTTGATTCTGTTCTCCTTTTTTACATCGTCATTCTATCTCTTCTATTCGCTTTTAGCAACGCCTCCATTCCCGTTTAAGTTGCTTTTAAAGCTTTAGTATGTTAAAATTAAAGTTATAATAAATGAAGGTTTAAGGAGTAAAATTTTTATGTTAATGAGCCAACTGTTAGGTAAAACATTGAGAGACAAGCCTGCTAATGCAAATTTAGTAAGCCATATTTTTTTGCTTAGAGGTGGATATATAAGAAACGTCTGTAGCGGAATTTTTTCATACTTATTGCCAGCTGTAAAAATTCAAAAAAAAATCGAAAATATAATTCGAGAAGAAATGAATGCAATTGGGGGACAAGAAGTATTATTGCCGGTGACGCTCCCTGCCGAACTTTGGAAAGAATCTGGCAGGTTCGATACTGTAGGAAGTGAACTTCTAAGATTCAAAGATAGGACAGATCGAGACATGGTCTTAGCAATGACCCACGAAGAAGCTGTAGTACAATTAGCTAGAACTGAAGCAAAATCTTATTCTGATTATCCTTTCATGGTTTATCAGATCCAAACGAAGTTTAGAGATGAACCAAGAGCCAGAGCAGGTCTTATTAGAGTTCGTGAGTTCACAATGAAAGACGCTTATTCTTTTCATACTTCCCAGGAAGACTTGGAAAAATATTACGACAAAGTACTAAAAGCTTATGAAAAAATTTACAAGAGAGTAGGTCTCAAAAATATTGTCTCTATTTGCTCCGATAGTGGCATGATGGGTGGTAAAATAGCTCACGAATTTATGTTTCTGTCTGATGAAGGAGAAGACTCTATCGTATTTTGTGATAAATGTGGCTATAAAGCCAATATGGAAGTCGCAGTTTCTGAACTTGAAAAAACGAATTCTGTTGAGCAAAGTTTACAGGAAGTTCATACTCCCAATATAGATACAATAGAAAAACTTGCAAAATTTTTTGAGGTGAAAGAAAGCCAAACTATAAAAGCTGTTGTATTTAAATTAGAAAATGATGATAAACCAGCCATAGTCTTTTTAAGAGGCGACTTAGAGGTCAACGAAGCAAAATTAAGAAATTTACTAAAATCAGAAGTTCGGGAACTTGATGATTTGCAAAGTTTTGGCTTAATTAAAGGCTCAATTGGGCCTGATAAAAATTTTGAAACTAAATTCCACGTTGTTTATGATAAATCACTAAAAGAAGAAAATAATTTAATTTGTGGCGCAAATAAAGAAGATTTTCATTTTAAAGGCTTTAGCGTAAAAAGAGACCTTGGTAAGATTAGCTTCTTTGATGTTTCTAAAGTGAAATCTGGACAAAAGTGTAAACATTGTGGAGAAATTTTGAAAATTAAACGTGGTATTGAAGTTGGAAATATTTTTCAATTAGGTGACAAGTATACAAAAGCCATGAATATGCAATATACCGATAGAAATGGAAACTTATCTATACCAATTATGGGGTGCTATGGAATAGGAGTTGGAAGGCTTTTAGCATGCATTATAGAGGAAAATCACGATGAATTCGGTCCGATTTGGCCTGATGTTATAGCCCCGTGGCAAATCCAAATTTGTACATTGGATATTAACAATGAAGAAATAAAAAAAATCAGCTCTGATCTATACGAAAAATTATCAGCAAAATATGATGTCTTGTTCGACGATAGGAATTTATCCGCCGGAGCTCAATTTAAAGACGCTGATCTTCTGGGCATACCGGTAAGGGTAATTATCAGTAAACGAAATATCAGAGAAAATTTATTTGAAGTTAAATTAAGAAGCGAAAAAATTAGCAGAAAGATGAGTCAAGATGAGCTTTTTGATTTCATTTCTGAATATTGGAACAAATGAAATATTAAAAGGAAACCTCAGCAAGGAAATACTCCTGCTGAGGTTTTTGTTTTTGCAAAATTTATAAACTATAACAAAATTATAGATTTATATAAAAATATATTGACTTATTTAATCAGTTATATTAAAATACAATTATAATCTTTTCATATATTAATCGGTATAAAAATCTATTTTTAGTTCATTAAAATCGAAGTTAGGAGAGATGTTTTATGAATTTCAAAGAATTTTTCGAGACTCATCCTGGTGAAGTTGAAAAAGCAAAAGGATGTAAAAATATTGAAGAGTTTAAAAAATTAGTAGAAAAACACGGGATCTCATATAAGGATGAGGAAGAAGTTAAATCTGCATTTAACTTTATTAAAGGCGAAAATGGAGAACTTTCAGATGATTTATTAGAAGCAGCCAGCGGAGGAAAAGGTTCTCCATATATGGAGCTTGATAAACATAATGTTTATACAAACGACGATGGAAATCAGATTTATAAGAAAAAGTAAATCTGTGTTTATAACTTGAAAATTAAAACGATAGATTTTATGCCATGTGTTTTATGATCGGATTATAAAAATCACTCCGTCTTAATTAATTTTAATCAGATGGGAAACCACTCTTTCCCTTTTAAACTGCCGTATGTACCGTTTTACATACGGCACTTTAATACAATTTAAAAAAACAGGTTGTTCCTTATATGTAGTCGTAGTAGCAAACAGCAAATCCCATTTAGGCTAAAATTAGTCTTCTGACGAAGTTGTACCTGTAGCCAGATTGTGATAATCTCTACAACAGAGGACATCATTTCAAAATTTTTACCATACACATTTCCGCTTCTGCGGCGAAATATCCGAAAAGATAAGGAAAAAATCTTATAACTATGTAATAAGATTTTTTCCTTTCTATGTAATTTTATAAATTGTCAAAAACAAATGCAAATCTTTATTATAATAAAACATAAAAATATTTTTATTCTTTAAACTATTTTTAAAACTTTTAATGTATTCTTTCGAATTAAAAATTAATAAAATTTTTTAATTTTCTTCAAAAAATAGAGAAAAAAGGTAGAAAATAAAAATCATAGTTTTTTTTAATTTAAATTATTTATTTTTTGTGATATAATGGATTTGTGGTAAACAAAACTATACAATAAAAATTAATTTTTAGTAAGGAGTAAACGATCGTGAAAAAATTTTTAGCAAGTTTATTATCATTAACATTGTTGTGTTCATCTGCCGTAGTGCTTTGTTCTGCGCAAGAAGGAGAAGGCACAAATAATAACAATAGTCAAGTTCAGAATGAAGGCTCTAAAGAACAAGAAGATAAGAGTCAAGGTATTAACCCTTCAAACAAAGAAAATATTGCAATTATTGATTTCTGTGTTAAAAATGCTAAACATCTTGCTATTGCGAGTGTTGTAATGGGAGTTGCAACTATTGTGGGGACTACAGTATACGTTTACAGAAATGTGGTTAAAAATTTAGCACAAAAGGCTGCAAAATTAGCAAAAAATGTCTCTGAAAAAGTAATGAAAAAGGTTAATAAATCTGAAGATAAAAAAGTTTTAAATTAGTAATTATAAAAATAGCCCCTTTATTTATTTGTTTACCTCGGGCTTTTTTATTATGTTTTAACAGAAGAAGTATACGAAGCATACTTCAAAAACCACGAGCTAAGCGCGTGAGATTAAAACTTAAGTAAAAACAACACCTTCTTTTTGATATAATGGTGAAGTTCAGGCCACCAAAATAAAAAGGAAGGTGTTGTTTATGGCACAAAGTTTATCACATAGCAAATGGTTATGCAAGTATCATATAGTATTTGCGCAAAAATGTAGAAGATAAGTAATATATTACCAATTAAGAGCAGATATACAGACAGAAGGCAATAAAAGATTTATGGAAGTGGAATAGAATAGAAATAATAGAAGGACATATGATGTCAGACCACATCCACTTATTGCTATCAATACCACCAAAATACAGTGTGTCACAAGTTATGGGATATCTAAAAGGAAAAGCGCGATAATGATATTTGAAAGACACGCAAATTTAAAGTACAAATTTGGGAATAGAAATTTCTGGGCAGAAGGGTATTATGTAAGCACAGTGGCTTTAAATACTGCAACAATACAGAAATACATCAGAGATCAAGAAAAAGAAGATCAAATTATGGGCAAACTTAAAACTAAAGAATATATAGACCCTTTTAAGGGTAGCAAGTAGTCAGTCCACTTAGGTTTGAACGTAGCGAAAGCCAGCCGTCTTGAGATGGCTGGCTCTCTTATGCCCTTATAGGGCTTTCCCATACCACGTCTTTTAGGCGTGGTCATGATTGCCACTTGTATAAAAATACCTCCTATGACCAGGCTCTGCTTATCTCCAGGATTCTTCTCCTTCAATTTTTATATCTTTGTATTATAAGATATAATTTTTCCTTATATACTACAAGTATTGCTAATGTTGCATATACAATAGAGAATCACGGTACATAAAGATAAGAAGGGAATCGTCGATCATACTTAAACTTTTAGACCAACAATAATTTTTGCGAGCAAACCTGACTAAATAATTCCGTAATAATCTGTTCGTTCTTTAAACGGTATAAATATCAACTTTGCCAACAAGTTTTTTTCTAGGATAAATCAAGTTATATGCTTCTCGGCGATCAGAAGCATATTTGTTCGGTAATATATGTGAAATTTTTTTAGATAAATTTTAAAAGTATTGGTTTTTCCTTGTTTTTAAGTCAAAATCAACTATTTTTTTGCTTTTGTGGCCTAGCTCTGTCCATAACTAACACATGATTTTTATTAACCTTTCTATTCTTATAAAACCCATCCATTCTAAATAACATTTTATCGCTTTCTGTCTTATTGTGTCTTGATATTCTCACCCACTTCCCATATAGTTGCATCCACAACTTTTGCACTTGTATCTTTATTTTCCCTTTTCAAACCCATTTTTCACTTTTATTTTGTATCCACATCCCCCCTTCTTCCATATTGACTATTTTCTTTCTGCAATACCTATTTTTAGGCATATAAACCAAGTGTGAATGTTAGCTTTATTCTTTTATTTAACTTCTCCTCTTGTACACTCCCAATTTTTTTAAACTAAAAAACAAATTGCGCAGGTTCAAAAAAACTTGCGCAATTCTTTAAATATCAAACTAACATTATTAATTTTTTAATGACATTTCTTCCATTTCTCGTTTTAATCGTTCAGGGATTTCTATTCCATATTTATTTAATCTTCCATCTTTTTCGTAGTCGTTAAAGAAGAACATTTCTACTTCATCTATCCGCCTAAACAGTAACCCCCTTAGAAGTTTTTTATTTGCGTGACAATAAAGTAATATTTCATTTGAAAACTTTTCTCTATCTATATTTTTAAGGCTACGACCAGAATTAATCTCAACACTTTGCTCTATGTTTTTTTGATCTAAGATTAATCCATCATCAAAACAAAATCCAACTAGCCCTGATTTGGTTTTGATTTTATACCAATTATCATTTTGTTTGTTTATATCTAAAATTTCTACTTTTTCTCCACAAGGTATAGCATTTAATATCAAACCACAAAAATCTGGCTCTTTTCTTATTCTTATGCCACTTTTATACGTTACAGTAGCTATAAGATTACCTGTAGGCGTTATATTTTCATTTTTCTCTATATTTTCAGCATCTTTACCTACAATATCTAAACCTTCTCCAAAACAAAATCCCTCAATACCTGTTTGTGTTTTAACATTATACCAATTTTCATTATATTTTTGACTGCTTAAAATTTCAACTTCTTCATCAAACGGGATTACAGATATAATCTCAGCTGACAAATCCGGAATTTTACGGATTCTTATACCACTTTTGTAATTTACTTTGCCCAAAATTTTTTCTGGCACATTCTCAGTATCTAAAAGTATATTTTTTAAATCAGAGTTTTTCAGCCAACGTGTCCCTAAGTTATAACAAAAGCTAACCAAAGCATCAAATTGTCGTTGATTAATCTTTATCTTGTTTTCGATCAAAAATTCATTTAGATCTTTTGTGTACTCTTTATTACAAACTGTATTATATAATAACGCTCTGCCATATGTAGGAGTTATATCGTTATACAAAGGTTCATTAGGTGTTGCAAGATGTCCATAACCTATATCGTAAACATGTTTCCCGGATAGCGGATCTTTTCTGAGTCTTTTCAAAAAGCCTTCATAGTTTGCTATAAATTCGATACAATCTAAACTTGGCATTCTATAATTTAAAGCATATTCTCCTTCTTCTGTATCTCCATTTATTTTTAAAAGCTTTATTACTCTATCTGTTTTAACCCAATCTCCATTATGTAAATACTCACATTTTATTTCGTCTGATGAATCTTCATCCACTAAGAAATCTGCTGTCCAAACGAGGGTATTTTCATCGATTTCTTTATTTTTAGGACTTATATAAATTTGCTCACCCATATTTTTTTCTAAAACAAACCTAATATTTTCAACGTCTAGATCTGTAATTGCAAATAAATTGATTTTTGAATTTACTTTCGGGCTTAAATTTGAAGCATAAGTTATCCTTAACTTTTCCGGTGGCGTTACAATTATCTCGTATTCCGACAAAACTTTCCCTTCATTGTCCTTTAAAACCACATCAGTCTGACCCATATTTTTAGCAAAAGCACAATCAATATTTTCATCGATCTCAACTACGTTTTCATCATTACTCTGCCATTTAAACGCATTAGTTTTTAAGTTTTCACTATCTAGTAAAACGGCCTTCCCAAGTGGTACATTCAAGACTTTTTCATCTGCCCAAATTTTTAAATTCATAACAAAAGCACTCAATGTCAAAGCGCAAACTAGTATTCCTGCTAATTTTAAGTATTTTTTTAACATAATTCTTTTCAAACCTTCTTATCGTATTTATATAATAATATTATATCATTTTATACACTATATTGCAAATTTTCACATTTCCAATCTTTTAAAACTTCAAGCATATCTTTAGCATAATTTTTCGCTTTAGACTGATCATGGTCAAGGTAATTTCCGCACTCAATTTTCGTGCTACCTGGAATTTCACCATGAAACCTTGCAATAAACTCCAAAGCATTTTTAACAAGACTGATAACAATCTTAGGTGCTAAATCTTTAAACAAGAGATAAAATCCAGTTCTGCAACCCATTGGACCTACGTATATGACTTTTTCTTTGTTTTCGCTGTTCCTTAAGTAAGTTGCCATCAAATGCTCAAACGTATGAATCCCATCATTTTCTAGAAATGATGGAGTATTTGGTTTTACCATCCTTAAGTCATAAGTTATTATATCCCCATCAACTCTTGAAATATAGAGTCCTTTTTCTAATTTTGTGTGATCCACTTGGAAACTCTTTATTTTTTGCATTTTAACGTTCCTCCGTTTTTTCAATTAAACTTTCTTCAGTCATGTCATTTGGTTTTTCTATATTTAAAATTTCAAGTATCGTGGGAGCAATATTTGAAATTCCACCACCATTTTTTAATCTGCAATTATATCCGACAACACAAAACGGGACTTTATTAGTAGTATGCGCTGTAAAAATCTCACCGTTTTCATCTTGCATTTTCTCAGCGTTTCCGTGATCAGCAGTAATTATCGCCACTCCGTTTTTTTCTTTTATTTTTTCTATTATCTTTCCAACGCATTCGTCTACTTTTTCAACCGCTTTCACTGTTGCTACAAAATCTCCCGTATGACCTACCATATCGCAATTTGCAAAGTTTAATATAATTACATCGTGATTTAAGTTTTCCAAATCCTTTAAAGTCTTTTCTGTGATTTCATCAGCGCTCATTTCAGGCTGTAAGTCATAAGTTGCAACTTTTGGCGATGGAACCAGTATTCTGTCTTCTTTCAAAAAAGGAGTCTCATTTCCTGCATTAAAGAAAAACGTCACATGCGCGTATTTTTCAGTTTCAGCTATTCGCAATTGGCTAAAATCACTTTTTGAAAGCACCTCTCCTAAAGTATCTTTTATTTTACATTCTGGAAACGCTACTTCTACTCCTTTAAAATTTTTATCATACTGAGTCATACTTACAAAATGTAGGTTTTTAAGCTTTTTATGTCTTTTAAACCCTTCGAAATTTTCTTCAGTAAACGCTCTTGTGAGTTCCCTAGCTCTATCCGGTCTAAAATTAAAGAAAATAACACTATCGTTATCGTTTATAAGACCATTTTCGTCAACCAATATCGGAGACATAAATTCGTCGGTTATATTTTTCTCATAAAAGTCTCTCACAGTTAAAATCGGATCTTCAGTTTTTTCTCCGATTCCTTCTACTAGTAAATTATAAGCTTTTTCAATTCTATCCCAACGATTATCTCTATCCATAGCGTAATATCTACCGCATATTGTTGCAATCTTGCCAATTCCATATCCTTGAAGCTTACCTTTACAATCATTTATAAAATCAATACCAGAATTCGGCGAAGTGTCTCTGCCATCTAAGAAAGCATGTATAAAAACTTTTTTTATGCCTCTTTCTTTTGCCAATCTCAATAGAGCATATAAATGTTCTGTATGGCTATGAACTCCGCCTGGAGACAAAAGCCCCATTAAATGTAAAGAGGAGTTATTTTTTAAAGCATGGTCTGTTGCTCCATTTAAAATCTCATTTTGGAAAAATTCATCGTTTTCTATGGAGTTCGAAATTCTTGTAAAATCTTGATATATAATCCTACCCGATCCCATTGTCATGTGGCCTACTTCACTGTTCCCCATTTGCCCTTTTGGTAATCCAACTGCTTTTCCTGAAGCTTTTATTAAAGTATAAGGGTTAGATTTAAATATTTTATCAAGGTTTTGCGTCTTTGCAGATTTTATAGCGTCAATTTTTTGGAAATGTTCTTCCTTTTCATTTATTCCAAACCCATCCATTATGATTAACATTAAAGGCTTTTTCATTTTATATCTCCCCTATTCTATTTTAATTTTCAGCTTTTTCCTTGCAAGGCCTCGCGCTTTCATTTTTATTGAAAGCGCGAACCCAAGCTAAATTTTAGCTTGGGTAAACAAACGCTTAGCGTTTGTTGGCCTTGCTAAAAACAGCTGAAAATTAAAATAGACCACTTTTCGGTTTAAATTTTTTCAGCAATATTTATAATTTCAGAAAAATCAGCTATTTTTAAAGACGCTCCACCTATAAGGCCTCCATCTATATCTTCCTGAGATAACAGCTCCTGAGCATTTTTAGAATTCATCGAACCCCCATATAATATAGCTATACTATCTGAGACTTCCGAGCTATATAAATCCTTTATAAGATTTCTTATAAATTTACAAACTTCTTCTGCCAAATCAGCAGTAGCGGTTTTGCCAGTACCTATAGCCCAAACAGGTTCATAAGCGATTGTTATATTTTTTAAGGCATCTTTTTCTATGTCTTTTAAAGCGACAAAGAGTTGACTTTTAATCACATCATTAGTTATATTTTGCTCTCTTTGCTCTAAAGTCTCACCTACACACAAAATAACCTTTAATTTTTGACTTAATGCAGCTTTAACTTTTTTATTTATTATCTCATCTGTTTCTGCAAAATACGTTCTTCTTTCGCTATGACCCAATATTACATAATCTACGTTCATGGAACTTAACATCTTCGCTGAAATTTCTCCTGTAAATGCACCCTTTTCTTCAAAATGGCAATTTTGCGCACCTATTTTTATATCTGTGCTACTTGTTATCTTTTTTGCAACATCTAAATCCACAAACGGTACACATAAAATAACTTCACTCTTAGTTTTTGGCAATATCAGAATCAATTCTTGTAAAAATTTTTCTGCTTCTTCTTGGGTCAAATTCATTTTCCAGTTCCCTGCAATAACTTTTTTTCTCATTTTTACATTTACCCCTCTAATTTACTTTTTTGAAAACTGCAAGCCGCGGCAAGGCCATGAATTGCAACACAATTTAAAATGGCTTAGCCATTTTAACGCCAAGATAAAATCTTGGCGCATGGCCTTGCCGCGGCCACAGCTTTTATCAGATTCGAAATTATTATCTGAGCTAAATACCAAAAGAAACAGATCTACTTGTCATTTAAAGCGGCGATTCCAGGCAAAGTAGCCCCTTCTAAAAATTTCAAAGAAGCTCCGCCACCTGTTGAAATGTGCGTCATTTTATCTGCAAAGCCTAATTTTTCAACAGCTGATGCTGAATCTCCTCCTCCAATAATAGATATTGCGCCACTTTCAGCTACTGCTTTTGCGATTGTCAGCGTTCCTTCTGAAAATTCATCCCATTCAAATACTCCCATAGGTCCGTTCCAGATTATAGTTCCGGAATCTTTCAAAGCATTAGAGAAAAGATTTTGAGTTCTAGGGCCAATATCAAGTCCCATCCAACCATCTGGGATACTATCAGATTCTACAACTTTACTTTCTGTATCAGATCTATATTCTAGACCCACTTTATTATCTACCGGGATTAAAAATTTTACATCTTTTTCTTTTACTTTTACCATTATGTCTTTTGCTAAAGTTACCTTATCGTCCTCACAGATCGAAGTACCAATAGAATACCCTAAAGCTTTCATAAAAGTATAAGCCATACCCCCGCCGATTATCAAAGTATCCACTTTATCGATAAGATTATATATAACGCCGATTTTATCTGAGACTTTAGAGCCACCCAAAATGGCAACAAGCGGTCTTTGCGGATTATTGATCGCTCGTCCCATGATTTCTAATTCTTTTTTTATCAAAAATCCACACACTGCTGGTAAAAATTCAGCAACTCCGGTTGTTGACGCGTGTGCTCTGTGAGCTGTTCCAAAAGCATCGTTTACATAAATTTCAGCTAGTGATGCTAATTTTTTTGAAAACTCAGGATCATTTTTTTCTTCTTCATGGTGGAACCTCACATTTTCTAACAACATAACCTCTCCAGGCTTTAAGTTTTCAGATAAACTTTTAGCACTGTCGCCTACTACATCATCAGCTAATTTTACTTCTGATTTTAAAACTTCAGATAGATATTTAGCTACAGGTGATAATGAAAAATTCATATTAAACTCGCCTTTTGGGCGTCCCAAATGAGAGCAAAGTATAACTTTTGCTCTTTGATCTATTAAATATTTTATTGTAACTAAAGACTCATCAATACGTTTAGTATCCATTATTTTTTTATTTTCATCTAATGGAACATTAAAATCGCACCTAACTAAGACTTTCTTGTTTTCTACACTTATATCTTTTACGCTTTTTTTATTTAAGTAGTTCATAGCATTCCTCCAGTTAATTTATTAGCTATATCTATTTTACTCTGTATTGGTTCATTTTTCAATAGCCAGTTTACAAATCTTGGAATTTTAAAATATATTATCTACATTGAACGGTAAAAAAGGCTATGCAGCGGAAGACTAACTATTAAAAGTCAATAGTAAAAAAAGAAAAAATTTAAAAAATTGAAAGGAGAGAAAAAGGTATGACAAAGCAGACGTCAAAGACGCCGAAATAAAAACAACAAGTAAAGTTAAGCATTAGCTAAATAAGGTTAAGAAGATTTTTGCAAAGCGAAAATAAGACGAACTAATTTTTTAGCAGCGTGAGAGATAGTAATATTGTAATGTTTGCCTTCATTACGTTTTTTGGCAAGATATTCAGCGAAAGTGTAATCCCAAAAACAAACATATTTTGTGGCGTTGTAAAGAGCAAATCTTAAATATCTGGAACCGCGTTTTTCCATATGGGAGTGACAATTTTCGAGTTGACCGGATTGGTATGTAGACGGAGAAAGCCCAGCAAAAGCTAAAATTTTGTCAGGAGAATCGAAATTATTAAAATCTCCAATCTCAGCAATAATCATTGCGCCCATGCGGAAATTAACACCTGGAATTGTAGTAATGGGAGAATTTATTTTATCCATTATAGATTGGATAGAAGTTTCAATTTCAGAAATTTCTTTATTAAATTCTTCAATGAGTTTAATGGTATGTTTAAGTTCCAACGCTTTTGCAGGCATGTAAGTACCAATGGAGTTTTTGGCAGCATTACGAATTTGAACGGCTTTATCTCGGTTGTAACGACCTTTAGAAGCAGTATAGAGCAAATTGGTAAGGTGTTTAAGATTAACTTCAGCAATATGCTTTGCACTTGGTAATTCACTAAGAAGTGCGTAAGATGAAGCTATATGCAAACTTGGAAGTAACTTTTCCAATTCTGGAAATAAAATATTTGGAAATGCCCAAGAAGAGGAGTTAAATAAAAAAGAAGAGGCATTGCAAAAAGTAGATAGATATAGTAATGGAACATACTAGACTCTATCATAAATCACTAGCTCATCGGCTTTCAGAGGCAAACCATTTCGTCAGCGTTATTAATCCAAAACTTGTCAAAGATTTTAATAATGACAATCTTCGCAAAGTTAAATCTGATAGAGCTGACGTTATTAAAATTTATCAATATGCACTTAAAAATGGTTAAATCTCAAACAGTCGAATCTTTGCGAATTCTCATGAACAAGACTACTTCCAAACTTTCTGAATATCCTGTCGTTATAGCTATGACGGGAGTTTGTTTCTCTCTGGGGCCTTAATTGATAGCTGAAAATGGAGATGTTTCACGTCTTACCCACAAGTGCTATTACCGCATTTGTAGGTATAGATCCTGGAGCAAATAGATCTGGTTCATATAAACAAATTTCTAAACGAGGAGACCTTAATTTACGCAATAAAGCGCTCTTTCAGATAATGTGCGTTTTGCGACTTACGCCTCTTTATAACCCTGTATATCAATTTTTAAACAAAAAACGTGCACAAGGAATGTCATACTATGTTTACATGGCTGCTGGTGCTAATAAATTTCTTAAAATTTACTATGGTCGTGTGAAAGAATATTTATCTACTCTTTCAGAGTAAAGATTACTTTTTTACTTACCATTTTGATTAGTACTGATTTCGTGAGTCTCTTTTTGCTACTTATCATTAAATCATTTATAAAATTTTAAATTTTTTTATTTTATACTTAATTTTTTATTTATTGGCTATATATAGCCTCTTAATTAGTTAAAACGTAATGAGGAGCGGCGAAGAAAATCGCCATTCTCATAATATTTATTAATTTCTATATTTAAATGATTGATTTAGCCTTTAGAGAGAATGTTATACAAAGCTTGCAAATCTAAAATGTTAATTTTTCCGTCATCGCCTACTATGTCAGCTCGTTGTTTTTGTTCATCGTCAAGTTCTGATATACCTGCAATGTGTTCATAGAGTTTATTTAAATCCTGAACGTCAACATCACCATCTCCTTCTACGTCACCAACTTGTAAATCAATAGTGAATGTTTTATCGTTCACTGTTCCTGTGTAATTCCCCATTCCTTCTATTATTACTGTATATGTTCCCACATTTGTTGGACTTTCTACAGTAGTTCCTTCGCTATCTTTGTAACTTACTGTGTAGTCTCCTTTTTCAGTTTCTGCATTATATGGGCTTAGCGTTGTTTCTGTTTCATCCGTTTCTTTTAACTTTACTTTTACTGTTACTGTTGGCTTTTGTTCACTTCCATTGTATGTAAATTCACTTGCACTTAAACTTACATTGTCTGATATCAACTCTTTCGCCGTGATCGTTATCGTTCCATTTACTACTTCTGAATCAGTGTGGTTTCCATCTCCTTGTACTTTTACATGCACTGTCGTTGTTCCTACTTTTGTCTCCGTCGGCGCTGTTGTACTCCAACTTTTGTTATCTCCTTCATCTGTACTATATACTATTGTTCCTTCTGTTGTTTCTCCTACTGCTACACCATGTTCCTGACCATCATACGTTCCACTATATTCTTCTACTGTTGGCGCTGTTGCTTGTGCTTTTTTTATTGTGAACATTTTGCCACTAACGAAACTTACCGCATAGTTGCTGTTATTTCCGTTAGTTATTGTTCCTTGCGTTATTTCATATTTTCCTGCATTTTCTCCGGTTTCTCGACCCAGCGTTCCATTTAAAGTATCTCCTTCTACTAATCCTGATACTGTATACGTCAAGGTTGGATCTTCTTCTCCATATGTTTTTTCTTGATTGTCGTTTGGTGTTATCATTAACTCTTTCGCTGTGATCGTGAAAGTTTTGCCACTAACGAAACTTATCGCATAGTTGCTGTTATTTTCGTTAGTTATTGTTCCTTGCGTTATTTCATATTGTCCTACATTTTCTCCGGATTCTCGACTTAACGTTCCATTTAAAGTATCTCCTTCTACTAATCCTGATACTGTATACGTTAATGTTGGCTCATTACCTCCGTATGTTTTTCCTTGATTATCGTCTGGCGTTATCGTCAAAGCTTTCGCTTCGATCGTGATCATCGGGCTTGCGTAGCTTTCATTGCCCTGTACCCTTACATATACAGTTGTTTCACCTACGTTCGTATAGGTTGGCGCAGTAATATCCCAAGTTACTCCTGCATCTATGCTGTATTCTAGCGTTGCTCCTTCTATGTTGTTTGATACACTCAGCCCATGTGCTGCTCCATCATATGTTCCACTATATCCAGTTACTGTCGCTGTTCCTAGCTCTTCAACATGGTTACTATCATTTGCACATACTCTTGTTGCTGTACATTGCATCGCTCCGGTCTCTTGATTTATAGACCATTCATAACTTACTTCGCCCCATGCGTGCGCATTTTCATCTATTGGGATCTCTTCTGTCTTTGTTTGCGTTTCTGTATCGAATGTTCCTTCTTCAAATGTCGCTGTGTAGGTTATTACTCCTTTTGTTGTACATGTCGCTTCTGTTGTTACTTCGCTCGATACCGTTCCTTCTTTTGTTTGTTTATGACTTTCATTATTTGCACATACTCTTGTTGCTGTACACTGCCAGTCGTCTCCATCTTTTTCCCAAGTGTAACTTACTTCGCCCCATGCGTGCGCATTTTCATCTATTGGGATCTCTTCTGTCTTTGTTTGCGTTTCTGTATCGAATGTTCCTTCTTCAAATGTCGCTGTGTACGTTATTACTCCTTTTGTTGTACATGTCGCTTCTGTTGTTACTTCGCTCGATACCGTTCCTGCTTTTGTTTCTACATGGCTACTTTCAT
>Ga0247609_10003910_pt1 | contig 14980 bp, 19 predicted proteins | sample 172DNAGHGlowgp2_FD_193487 | JGI IMG/M metagenome (GOLD analysis project Ga0247609, IMG submission 193487) | Sheep rumen microbial communities from Palmerston North, Manawatu-Wanganui, New Zealand - 1728 DNA GHGlow gp2 | ecosystem: Host-associated > Mammals > Digestive system > Stomach > Rumen ...
GACTGAAAATCCCTGTGTCAGTGGTTCGATTCCACTTCTGGCCACCATTTTTTTATTGCTATCTTTTTTTACCATAACTTTATTCACCCATGATTGTTGTTGGACGATTGTCAACATCGCTTAATTGTTGTATGTGTTTTGCCAATTGTAAAACACGCATATCATCGAATCTGCGTCCCACAACCTGTAACCCCAATGGCAGACCATTGGTCGCCATGCCTGCTGGGGTGCTGACTGCTGGAATACCAGCCAAATTCATCGCCACAGTGAACAAATCTAATGCGTAATATTCTAATGGGGTCAAATCTGAATCCAGTGGTAATGCAGTAGATGCACCAGCTGGGCATATAATCAAATCACATTGTTCAAATGCACGATTAAAAGCATCAGCAATTAAACGACGAACACGTGCAGCCTGCATAAAATATACTTCATAAGATTCAGACGATAATACCGCGGTACCGATTAACATACGACGTTGAACTTCTTCGCCAAAGCCTGCAGCACGTGTTTTTTTGTATGTATCATATATGCCATCGCCTTCGACACGCAGACCATATCTCATACCGTCATAACGCGCCAGGTTCGATGATGCTTCTGCTGGGGCAATAATATAATATGCCGCCAATGCATCCAAGATGTTTGGAATTGAAACTTCGACTACTTCTGCGCCCATGGATTTCAAATCTGCAATTCGTTTTTCAAATATATTTTTCATATCTGGTGAAATTTCAACGTCAGCAAATTCTTTGATAACACCAATACGTAATTTTTTGCCATCACCCAAAATCGGTTTTAATTCGCCATCTGTATCAAAGTGTGCGTTTGGTGAACTGGTTGAATCTTTGTCATCGTGCCCCGCCATAATAGATAACAATAATGCCGCATCATCCACAGTACGCGCAATCGGACCAGGTGTATCCAAACTGGATGCAAATGCAACACACCCCCAACGTGAACATAAACCGTATGTTGGTTTTACACCAACCAAACCAGTAATTGAACAAGGAAAACGAATTGAACCGCCAGTATCTGTGCCTGTACCACCCATAGCCAATCCGCCAGCAACTGCAGATGTTGTCCCGCCCGATGAACCACCAGCGGTCAATTTGCGTTCCCGTTGCCAAGGGCTGACCGGGGCACCAAAGAAAGATGTTTTAGAAAATGTCCCCATCGCGAATTCATCCAGGTTTGCCTTACCCAACAATACTGTTCCTGCATCAATATATTTTTGTGAAATTGTAGATTCATATTCAGGAACAAAATTTTCCAACATATGTGAAGCCGCAGTTGTGCGAATACCACGTGTAGCAAACAAATCTTTCATTGCGATTGGAATACCATCCAATACTTTGTTTGTTCCGTTTGCATAACGTTCATCAGCCGCCGCCGCGTCAGATAATGCGCGTTCAGGTGTCAACGTGATATAACAATTTAATTCTGCACCATATTTATCAATACGATTAAGATGTGCACGGGTCAATTCAGTGGCACTGATTTCACGTGATTTTAATTTCTTTAATGCTTCCACTATTGTCAGGTTTATCATCTTTCTTTTTCCTTATTTTTGGTTTGTATATTTATCAGCGAATAATTTTTTACCGATAGAATTGATTATAAATTCGTCACGACATTTGCCAGATGCAATGCATTCCAAGCAATCTTTTTTGGAACGCAAAACATCACAACATGGAACACACAGACGAGGGTTTTCTAGCATAATTTCAAATTTATAAGAATCTTTGTGTTTTGTTCCTTTAAATGATTTTATTTCTTTTGAAGTGTTTGTAATTTGTGCAGATGATATATTTGCACAATGTGCGGTTGAACGTTGTGTAACGAAATCTTTGCTTATTTCTTCGTACATTTTATGCATATCATCAAAAGACATGTATCCACATGGCATCCACCAAGTTTTTCCATATTTCCCTTTGATTTTTAAAAATACATTGTCATTTTGTTTTTGCATTTTGTAATTCCTTAATACGTGTAAACACTTTTTAACCAATTATTTACAATTAAACGTGTAGCATATGTTGACGGGGTAAAATGAACAACAGGTTTTACTTCCACTTTATCGCCAACATTAAATTCAAAAGAATTTTTGCTTTTGTATCTGCGTATAGAACCAACAGTTAAAATTTTTGTTGTTTTTGTATGGTATTCTTCTAATTGATAAAAAGCTTCACTTGGTTTACAAGGATTCAGATCCATATTCAATGGGGTAATTTCTATTTGTTCTGTAATCGTCTGTATAGCCATTGTTTTTACCTTTGTTTTACTTTTCCTTCTATGACATTAAGCATTTTATATTCCTGGGTGACATATAAATATGGTAATACATTTACAGAATCCCCAACAGAATATGAATAAGCACCAGTATATTTTGATACAGCAACAATAAGTTTGTTTTCACCAGAACGATACCGTTCCAATTGGTTTTTTGCAAATTTAGCATCACATAAATTGTAATGTTCGTCCAGATGATACCAACCTAATCGTTCGTTAATTGTTGTCTGCATTGTGTTTACCTCGTTTTATTTTTATTCATACGTTCAAGTTTTTGGATTAATTCGTACGGCAGAGCTTTTATTCCCCTGGTTTTTACAAATTCCATAGCATCACTTAGTGTTTGTATATTATAGTATTCTTGTAAACCTGTTCTTACATATTTAGACAACCCCAATCTTTTCACTGGTTTACGTAATTGTTGTTTCGTAAATACATATTTTTTTGATTCGTCTTGGTGGTTCATTGGAAATAAAAATTCACCAATATATTTCCTGATCAAAGGGTTGTGACATTCGCCATTACGAATACATTGTGTGCAACTTTCTATTGGATCGCCAAAACCATAAAAGTAAGATGAATTAGGGCGTAAATGGACAGGACATGACATATATTCTTTGTTTACTGCGCCTATGTAATTTGGATTAATTTTTATTATTAATTGATCTGGTTTTGCGCCTTCTGCAAGTTCATGGTGTTTAGAAACTTTGGGTTTTTCCCATAAGCTTATTTTTATTTCTTCCAAGTTATAAAACACACAAAATCCACAACGGGTTGTTTCTTTCGGATTAATATTTTTAATTGTGTTTAAATAATCTTGTATTTCCTGGGGGGATCTGCGAGTTTTATATTCACCTGTGTCATCATAATTACGTGGCGATGTTAAAAGAACATTAGATTCTTTCCAAGAATATTGGCGCAAACAATCAAAAAAATTTCGTTCAAATTCATCAATATTAATGTTATTTTTTTTACATAAATTTTTCAATTTGTCGGTATCAAAAATTGCTGACAAATCATGGACAGTATTAATCCCATTTGATAATAGAACATTTGTTACATGTTCTGGCATGCCGAGATATTTAATTTTGATATTTGCTTCGTCAAAAGTTAACCCACATATACTCATATTTTTTTAACCCTTAATCTGCATCCATAACCTTTGGTACAGCAAAATAACCGCGAGAAACACCGGTTTTGTCCGGGTCGTTTGCCAATATTTTATCACGCATATTTGGTTCTGTTACCACGTCTTCACGTAATGGTAATTTATGTTCGGCCGGTGATAACATTGGTTCAACACCAGTTGTGTCGATTTTTTGTAATTTGTCCAACCAATTGATAACACCGTCTATATTCATTTTTTCCATTTTTTCATCAGATACTTCAATTTTGATTAAATCTGCGAATTTGTGTAATTGTTGCTTGCTAAATGACATTTTCAATCCTATTATTGTTAGTGTAAAGGTTATTATACAATGATTTTATCTGAATACAAGAATTTTCCACGCAATGGGCGTATAATTGGAATCGATTGGGGATTACGTCGGTGTGGTGTCGCAGTAACCGATGAAAGTCGCAGTTTTGTGTTCGTGCGTCCGCAAATTTATATCAAAGGTCAGGATGAATTAATTCAAAATATTTTGCAGATTGTATCAGCAGAGAAGTTTGTTGGAATTGTGATTGGATTACCATTGTACGAAGATGGGACAGAATCTGATACCACAAAGATGGTGCGTGAATTTGCGAATGTTTTATCAAATCACACAGATTTACCGATAATTTTTGTCCCTGAAAATCTGACCAGTTATGCTGCACAAAATGAAATAGGGCGAAAAAGCATACACAACATTAAACAAGAATTAGATTCTGTGTCTGCCAAAATAATATTGGAAAATGCAGTTGCTTTGTTAAACAGAATTTAATCATTTTGGGTTTCATCAGGGATTTTCCCGTCAGATGACAACAATGTTGCAATCCAACGCGTTGATGAAAATTGTGCGGTTGTGATGTATATCGCCACCAAAATAGGTACACTGAAAAACATACCTGCGGGTCCCCAAATCATTCCCCAAAATACCAAGTTTATCAATATGGCCAGTGTGGAAATGTTTAATGTTTTACCAGTTAATTTTGGATCAATAATATTTCCAAAAACTATTTCCAAAGAAATTAACGATATTGCAGTGAATACTGGTAAATGCCAAGTATTACCGCTTATTAATGCGAATGCTATTGGCATTGCACATGCCAAAATGGAACCAATCGTTGGAATGTAATTCAATATAAATATAATAAATGCCCAAACACTGGCATATTCCAATCCAATTATGCGTAACAGTATATACGCACACACACCTGTTGCGGCAGATATAAATGTTTTTGTAAACAAATATTTTTTCATATTTTCGTCAATACTATTTAATATAAAATGCAACTTTTTAGATTTTAATTTTGTCAATGGCATCGCATCTATTTTTTTAGAAAAAGAACTTTGTTCTATGAACATAAATATTAAATATATTAATACCATTCCCGTAGATGCGGCCAATCCTGCCAGTGAAGAACCAACATAACTGGCGATTTGTGGCAGATTTGGTATTAAATCAATATCTATGTTAATGCCGATTATTTCGGAAATATAATCTGAAAACACAACCAGTTTTTGTTGTAATATTGGGGTTGAATTATAAAGTTCTATTAACATAGGTTTAATTTGTGTCGCAAATAAATATATGACACCACTGACAGTTGCCAAAGATAATATTCCAGACGTTATGTTATATAATTTTGTTGGTATTTTGCATGTTCCTGTGCACGTCTTATAGCATGGCATAATACGGCGATAATAAGATGCAATAGCGTTCAACAGATACCATAAAAATGTAGCAAATAATAATGGTATAAAAATTGAACGACCAATCCATAAACAGAACATTAACGCGATAAAAAATACCAAACTGTGCATATTTAATTCCTTTTTATAACATTTGGACAATAATTGCGAGTATTATTGCAATGTTTATCCCAATTATAGTCATTGCATAACCACCGTTTATATTTTTCATAAAATCAGATTTATATTTTGTGTACCACAATGCATATATTACTAATAACGAAGCATATAAAACAAATGTTGCCAAACCTGTGATTATTCCGCGGAATAATACCAAGAACAAAAATGTAAATAATATGTTGGCAGAATTTGTCATAACCCATTTTTGTAACCGTGCATACCATCCAGATTTAATTTGTAAATTGCTTTTTATATCTTTACCTTTGATTAAATACCCTGGGGTCCACATCAACAGAAAAGCAAAAGGCATAGATAAAATAACTTTCCATGGTGTTATACCGATACTTGTTGCACGTTTGTATTTTGCATATATATTACAGATTGTTAATCCAATTAAATATACAGAAAATACGCTGAATAACAAGAATAATATAGTTACCAATGTTTTATGTGCTAAATATATCATCATTAAATTATATGATGAATTTGTCCCGTAAAAAAACGCAACAAACAACATTATAAAAGATGCAACAATTGATATCAACATTGAAGCATTCGTTATTGCGATAAAATCATTTTGATTCATTTTATCGTGTGGTAATTTTTTTATCGTATACCATGTGCACACTATGAAAGATAATATTAATAAACCAAATACTGGTTTTATTGTTTCAATATTAAAAACAGTTTGAATCAACGCATATCCTAAACATAAAACAGCACTTAACAGAAAAAACGAAACTGTAAACAAAACAGGCGTGGTTAACAGCCAATTTTTTAATCGGATTAATTTAGTGTTTTTTTCATTTTTCATATTTTTGTCCTTTTGTTCCTTTGATTTATTAACTATTCTATCACAATTTCGCCATTTGATAAAGTGGTTGTTTTTGTTATGTTAATTGATGAAGAAAATTTATCTTGGTGTGATATAAATAAAAATGTTGTATCAGGCATATTATTTATTGTGTCGATAATTTGTTTTTGAACATCCGCATCCGCCCCAGAATCAGGTTCATCCAATATTGCTAATTTTGGTTGTGTTAAAATTAATCTTAATAACATTATGCGTTTGCGTTCGCCACCTGAAAAACCAACATTTACACAACGATTAAGCCATTCTTTTGGTATGTTTAATGTTTCGCGTGCAGATTCTAATTTTTCTAGAAATTCAGTCATAGATAAATCATGACCAGTTTCAAAATGGTGATGTGCAATCATAGAATGTTTCAAGAAAGTCAAAACAGTTAATCCTGGAATTTCTGGAACATTTTGTGCACCTAAAAATATTCCCATCAATGCACGTGTTGTCGCATTTTCATTTGTTATATCTTTGTTATTAAATATTATTTTACCAGAATCAACGGTGTATTCAGAATCCCCGGCAATAGTATTAACCAATGTTGATTTGCCAGAACCATTGTGACCCGCTAATCTGTAACGTGCACCATCTGGTATAATCATAGATATATCTTTTAACAAAGATTTTCCATTCATAGATACATAAAGATTTTTTATTTCTAACATTTTTTATTCTTTTTTTAATGCCATTTGTATTAATTGTTTTGATTCTACTAAAAATTCCATTGGTAATCTGGAAATTATAGGATTTGCCATTGAACCAATGATTAAAGCAATCGCAGAATCTTCGTCCATCCCACTTTGCATCAAGAAGAGCAGGGCATTTTTATCTATCGCACCTGTGGTTGCTTCATGAGATTGTTGATTCATTCCGTTTGCATGAATAACTGTTGGGATGGTGTTTGCTGTTGCAGTATTACCGATAATCCTGCTGTCGCATTTGCAAGCATTTTTACCGTTTATACCGGAAAAAGAAACAAGACTGCGAAATGTTTGTCGCGATTTATCTGTGGCGACACCGTATGATATAATATTAGATTTTGTATCGTTTCCAATATGAATCATTTTTGTTCCAGTATCAGCCTGTTGAACACCACGTGTTATTGTTAGCGAATAAAAATCACTGTGTGAATTGTCACCATATAAAACAGTTGATGGATATTTCCAAGTCATAGCGGAACCAATTTCAATTTGTGTCCAATCAAGCCCTGCGTTTTTATAACATTTTCCACGTTTTGTCACAAAATTTAATATACCATTTTTTTGTATGCTTAAATCGTTGTGTGCGGCTGTATCCCCGGCATACCAGTTTTGCACAGTAGAATATTTTACATATGCATTGTCATGAACTATTATTTCCACAACACCACTGTGTAATTGGTGGTTGGGACGACGTGGGGCGCTGCATCCTTCCATATAAGAAAGACTTGCACCGTCTTCTGCGATAATCAGTGTGCGTTCAAATTGACCGATTTTTGCGGTTTCGATTCTGAAATAACTGGCCAAATCTATCGGGCATTTTATGCCTTTTGGAATATATACAAATGTGCCATCTGAAAATACAGCAGCATTAAGGGCCGCAAAAAAATTATCGTTTGATGGAACTACACTGCCCAGATATTTTTTTACTAAATCTGGGTGTTGTTGGACGGCTTCGGACATCGGCAAAAATATTATACCCAATTTTTTTAATTCGTCTGTATATGAAGTATGAACAGATTTACTGTCTATGACAGTGTCTGTTGCCATACCCAACAGGGCACGCTGTTCAGATTCTGGTAATCCCATTTCTTCGTATGTTTTTTTTAATTTGGAATTATCGATTTGTTTCTGTTCGTTATAATAATTTAAAGAATCATAATCTATTTTGTCGTAATCAATTTTTGCCCAATGGGGTTCTGTCATTTTTTTCCATATGTCAAAAGCGGACAGTCGCCAATCTAATAACCATTTTGGTTCGTTACGAATTTTAGAAATTTCCCGAATAATTTGTTCTGTTAATTTTTTCATTTATCTGTTGATGCTAATGCTTGGGCTTGGGCAAAAAAAGTTAATGATTGTCCAAGTAGTCCATCTGTAAATGTTGTTGATAATATACCATCTGTGTCTGTTGCCGACATATGCTGTAAAAACAGGTTGGCACGATTCAGGTAATGTGACACATTATGGGCAACATTGGAATCAAGTTTTATTGCCCGACGCAATTTTTCTAATACAAAAGGATTTTTTGCGTATTCATCCATCATGCCGCCCAATGCACGCCACAATGGATGTTCTGATGTTGTGCGTGGCATAATATCTATGGCTGCCATAATAGGAATCAAATCTTGCAATAAATCTTGATATATTATTTCTGCTTTGTCTGTCGTTTCATTAACAGAAAACTTGTTTTTCAATACATTTTGAATTTTCATAATCAAATTGTATTGCAGTGTTACGTTTTTCGTTATATGTCGTATATATTTATGCGTTTTTATATTCAAATACAAAGATGCTATGACACATAAAGTGCATATTAACAATACAATTTGTGCAAGAGTGTTTTCCATACGTGTTACCTCATAATTTTGCTGGTTTTACCAACACAGTATATCATGTTTTTATCGATTCGCGCGTTTTTTTATAAAATTATATATTTTTTTGTAATTTTGTGTTTTTAAGTCTTGCACAGATTCGGTCAAATTGATATAATACATTTGATAATAGAAAGGAAAGGAAAAGAAATGTTCCAAAAAATTTGTGTTTTTGCATTGGTGGCGGGTGTTTCAAGTGCCTGTTTTGCAGACCCTTATATCCCCCAGGTTGTTACATCAGAAGTGTTTGGTGATACTGTTCAAACTGTTTCAGAACAAACTTATGAACCGGAACCAGTCGAAGTATACCAAGAACCTTATATGGAATACGAAGATTACACAGAAGTTGCTGTGAATCAGGATGTTCCTGCGTGGCCTTTGGCTGGATCTGATGCCGATGTTGAAATTGCTTGTGGCGATGCGGGATGTGGTAATGCCAGTACTGTTGTTGCCAAGGATGGAAATGGTTTGGTAATTCAAAATAATATCAATACATCTGGAACTGGTTGGACAGGCGGACCGAATATTTCAAATGGAATAATGGTTCCGGCAGGTTTCGATTATGAATGTGCAAATAAGGCGGAAATGCCATTGATGCGTCGTGAAATGATGGAAGATGATGGTGGTACTGTGTTGGCGATGTCGCGCAGTGCACATAAAAACTGCAATGCACGTTCAGATTCGTATGCTGTGTTCGCAGAACGTGCCGGATTTGTGCCAGATAAAACATGTAACAAAACACCAGAATCAAATCAGGAAATATCTGTAAACGAATATGTTGATGAAGAAAGCACTGGTCAGATTCAAGATCAAGTTCGTTCATGGGTTGTTGCCGAAGGTCAGACATTACGTGAAGTTTTACAATCTTGGTGTGATAAGGCAGGATGGGATTTGGTTTGGACGACATCTCGTGAATATCCAATAGAAGCCAGTGCTGTATTCAAAGGGCGCTTTATGGATGTTGCTTCTGCGTTGGTTCGTAATTTTGAACGTGCTACCCCAATTCCTTATGCAAGATTTTACAAAGGTAACAGGGTAGTTGTGGTTTCAACTTCGGAAGAATAAAATATCTGAAATTATATGGACGGGGGAAAACATGAAAATTCGTTTAAGTATATTGCAGATGGTTTCTTTGACAGGTTTAATGTTGGCTGGGTGTACAATGCATGAATCTGCAAAGGTTTCTGCAAGTGTTGATCAAAATTTTGTTAATGCATACGAAGCTTTTGAAATGGCGAAAAATCCACGTGCCAAAGTAACCAGTGGCGATACTGTTTCTACATCAGAAGGTGTTTGGTTAGGAAATAAATCTACATTGTTGGAACATAAAAATAAATTACCAGGTAAATTTGAAACAGATACAGGTATCACAATTTTGTTGAACGAACCTGTGACGTTACAAGTTTTGGCAAATGATATCAATTCTATTACTGGGATACCTGTGAAAATAGACAGCCAGGTTAATAGTGAAAAATTAAGAAAAACTGTAGATGTCGCATATACTGGAAAATTGTCTGGATTGTTATCACAAATTGCAACAGATTTAGATTTGTTGTGGTATTATGACAAAGATTCAATTGTTTTCTATGAAACGGAAACCAGAACATATACATTATATGCGCTGGGGACAGATGTTTCATATCAATCATCTGTTCAAACAGACGGTGGAAACCAGGTGTCTTTGGAATCTACATTGAAAGAATGGGATGAAGTTGAATCTACAATTAAATCTATTGTTAATAATTCACAAAATGCACAATTTACTGTTTCGCGCAGTTTGGGGACAATAACAGTAACTGCGTCTCCATCTGTTTTGAATCGCGTTGGTAATTATATCGCAAAACAAAATAAACGTTTATCTCAATTAGTAACAATTGATGTCAAGGTATTACAAGTATCTTTGTCAAACGAATCGGCATTTGGTTTGAATTTGGCTGCGGCTATTAATTCGGCTTCTGGGTTGAATTTGGTTGCAAATCCAAAGAATAATTTGGCGTCTACAGAAACATCGTCGATGAATATTGCTGTTTTGTCTAATGCTGTGTCTGCGTTGACTGGGGCAACACATTTAGATTCAGGCGGCAATGTTGTCGATGGTGCTTATACAAACGACCAAATTAATAATGGTTCAATGGCACGTATTGCAGGAACAAATGCTTTGATAGAAGCTTTGGCAAAACAGGGCAAGGTTTCTTTGGTTACCAATGTTGGTGTGACTACACGTAATAATCGTGTTGCACCAGTGACAAATACAAAAACAACGGGTTATATTAAACGTTTCGAATCTCGTACGTTTACAACAGTGGAATCCAGTACAGTAGATCAGGCTGATTTGGAAACAGGATTTTCTATGCAATTATTACCAAATGTTTTAGAAAATGGAAAAATATTGTTGTTGTTTAAGATGTCCGTGCGTGAATTGATAAAAATGTCAACTCAAACGATTGGTGCAGTGACTTTGCAATTACCAGAAGTGGAAGAACGTTCGTTTATGCAAGAAGTAATTATGGAATCTGGTCAAATGTTGGTTGTGTCTGGATTTGAAAAGCAAAGTAATCACGATACCCGTTATGGTTTAGGGGATGCTGATTTTATGGCTTTGTCTGGTTCTCGTGATGCAGCAGCATCTCGTGAAGTGTTGGTTGTTATTTTGACACCACAAGTATTGGCCAGTCCAATGGATGCAGAACATAGTATAAAACAACACTGGGGTGCACCATTAAATTAATCTGTGTAATAAAGAAATCCGCATTTTTGCGGATTTTTTCGTTTTTTTTTAGTATCTAAAATATGATATAATTATGCATGAACAAAGGAAGGATAATAATTGCGAAGCAATCATATTTTTATCAGTGTTTTATTGTTGTTTAATATGAATATCGCCGTGGCGGATGTGTTGCCGTTGGACGATGCTTTGCGTGCAACATATACCGCGTGTATCGGCATAGATGACAGTTTGTCGGATTTGAAAACAATGGCAGGTATAAATACAGCAGTGACCGCAGTTGGTACTGGTTTAGGTGCGGGGGCAACTGTGGTTGGTATTGTAAAGGTAAACAAAGATGCCAAGGCAGAAGAAATAGAAAGTTTATAAAAGAAATAAGTGAATTAGAAGATAATCAAGCCGAACCAACAGATAAAGAAATAGATGATTTTGTTAATAAATTATCTGACACAGTCACCCAGGTTATTACGTATTTAAAAACGAAAGAAAATGTCAGATAACAAAAAAACACCGCCGATGGCGGTATTTTTTATTATCTTTTTATATTACGCAATCTTAGCAACTTTCTTTGCCAAACGTGCAACCTTACGAGAAGCAGTTTTCTTTGGCATTGTTTTGCCTGCTGCCTTCATAATTTTGCTTTCTGCAGCACGTGTCGCAGCAATTGCAGCGTTTTTATCGCCAGATTCAATTGCAACCAATGCTTTTTTTGTTGCTGTTTTTACAGCACTGCGACGGGCAGTGTTGATTTCGTTCTTTTTAGCAGTTACTAAAATTCTTTTTTTACAAGATTTATGATTTGCCACTTTATTTTCCTTTTATTTTTAAATGGTTTTATGATATTGTATAGAAAACTAACACAAAATCAAGGAAAATAATATGTTTTACATTTTTTCAATAATAATTTCTTATTTATTAGGTTCAATACCTTTTGGTTTGATTGTTGCAAAGTTATTTAACAAGGGCGATATTCGCAAGGTTGGATCTGGTAATATCGGTGCAACTAATGTTATGCGGGTTGGCGGGTTGCGTTTGGCTGGATTGGTCTGGTTATTAGATATGGCCAAAGCAATTATTGCGGTTCTGATCGGACGTTATATTGGTGGCGAATCGTTTGCAATTTGGTGCGGATTTTTTGCTGTTGTTGGGCATTGTTTCCCAATTTGGTTAAGATTTCATGGTGGCAAGGGTGTTTCCGCATTGTTCGGGGTGTTGTTGGCAATGAATCCAATTCTGTTTGTGATATGTGGAATCGAATGGCTGATTGTCGCGTTGGGAACGGGTTTTTCTTCGTTCGGTGCAGTGATTGTGTTTTGTTTGATGCCAGTTTTGGGATTTTTTATAAGTTTTGGTGTAGGAACAGGTTTTGTTGCTATATCTGCACTTTGTTTTTGGCGCCATCGTGAAAATGTTTTGCGTTTATGGCGTGGCAACGAATCCAAAATAGAATGGAAATGGAAAAAATAAAAAATTTTATTTATTTAATTTGTTTTTAGAGCCATTTTGTGATATAATACGAAACATAAAGGGAATAAGAAATGAGAAGAATTGTTTCTGTTATGGTTTTGTCATTGGTTGTTTTTGATGCAAATGCCGCACAAAATGCTCGTCCAGCAATGTCTGGAAAAATGATTATGTCGGCACCTCGTTATACTGCATCTGTTAATCAATTAAACGGTATGGGTGGGGTAACTAATGTCAAAGAAAATATTGTGGAACCTGCACAGCCTGAGGAACCAGCAAGAGATATGCGTGAAGCAGAACGTAATGCATGTATAAATAATAATATTGGGATTGGAAATACGTTCGTTTGGGCTTCTCGTTACAGTGATACATCTAATTATAACAGTATGGTTGAAGATACAGAACATCCTGAAAATAATGTGTGTTTTGTTCGCGTTGAATTAAAATCTGACGATTCGTCCAGAGTTTCTGTAAGTGATATTCCTGCAAAATATTTTATGTTGGGAGAAAATATAGAATGCGGATCTTGGGCAAATGCTGCAGATATTGAACAACGTATTTTGGATGCACGTAAAGGTGCCAGGGTCGGTGGTATCGTAGCAGCCAGTGTCGGTGGTGCCGGTGTGGGTGTAGGTGCGATGGAATTATTTGGTAATAAATTGATTGGCGGCAAAGTTCAAGGTCAAAAAGCAGATGAACAAACTTTATATTCTGCATATTTGAAAGAATTGGAGAAAAATAATCATGACGAGTATGTCAGAGTAGTTGATGCTATGAAGGTTGTTTCATCAGATCAGAATGCGGCTAATAATTTTAATAATGAAGAATCAAAGTTTATCAATAAGAATAATAAATAAGAAAGGGAAAAGAAATGAAAAAATATGTAATTTTTGCTTTGTTATTTGTTCCAATGGCGGCTTTTTCAGCACCATCAGTTCGGGTTTTAGGAAATAATACAGCATCCGCCGGGAATAATACAAGTGTTGTTGCCAAAAAGGCGACGCCTGCAAAGACGGCACCTGTGGTGACAAATACGGCGAATACTTCACGTGTTGGGACAATACGTCCAAAAACAGGTACGGTATCAAGTATTAAACCCAGTTCTGAATCAAGGTTTCCTGTGATTGCACCAAATCATATATATAACAGTGTATCAACACCAAAGCCAACAGGTGGAACAACTGTGATTAATTCAGAAGTTGATACAGATGCCATAGTAAATACTGTTATGCAGGAAGTAGCAAACAATTATTATAATCAAGAAGAAATAGATAATATTGTTAATAATTTAGATGAAGAAGATCCACGTGTTGATATGATTCATATGGGTAATAAAAGATCTGATTGGATGACTTCTCATGCGGCTGAAGTTCAAGCATTGGAAGATCAGGGTTATGTATTTATGTGGGTAGAAGATTAATTGTTTTATGAATTTTTTACTTAAAAAAGATTGTAGTTTCGTCTACAATCTTTTTTGTTATGAATGATTTATTATGTAAACTTTTAATATTAAGAACACCCGGGATTGGGCCTGTGAAATATGGTGCGTTGTTAAAACAATATGGCGATGATAATGCGATATTGGATTCTTTGCATTTTGATGAAGGGTTCGTTGATTCTGTTAAACGGGAAATGGATTTAGCGTATAATTTAAATATTGAATATATTTGTGATACCGATTCGCGATATCCAAAAAATCTGTTAAACATAAAAAATCATCCGATTGTGATTTGTGCACGTGGAAACATAGAAACATTGTCTAAAAAATCCGTGGCAATGGTCGGAACACGTCATTCAACGGCAGCAGGGATGAATTTTATTTCTGATATGGCACATGTGTTTGTGGAACACGATTATGCGGTTGTTTCTGGAATGGCGATGGGAACTGATACTGCCGCACATATTGGTGCGTTAAAAGTAAATGGAAGTACACAAACAATAGCAGTTTTATCTGGTGGGGCGGATTATATTTGGCCATTAGAAAACGAATCATTATATTATGAAATATTGGAACGTGGGTGTGTAATCAGTGAAATGCCAGTTGGATATCAACCA
>Ga0247609_10003911_pt1 | contig 14979 bp, 9 predicted proteins | sample 172DNAGHGlowgp2_FD_193487 | JGI IMG/M metagenome (GOLD analysis project Ga0247609, IMG submission 193487) | Sheep rumen microbial communities from Palmerston North, Manawatu-Wanganui, New Zealand - 1728 DNA GHGlow gp2 | ecosystem: Host-associated > Mammals > Digestive system > Stomach > Rumen ...
AAGCTGCTGGTTATGAACACTACGAAATATCCAACTTTGCACGACCTAGCTTCCGCAGCCGACATAACTCGTCGTACTGGAATCTGACTCCTTACATCGGTCTCGGCGCTGCAGCTCACTCCTTTGACGGTAAAGCCTGTCGCCGTTGGAATATCAGCGACATCCGACAGTATATAGAGGGCATAGAGAATGGTCAACCACGTTTTGAGGAGGAACTGCTTGATGAGAACACCCGCTATAATGACATGCTGACTGTAGCTCTGCGCACCAATGAAGGCCTCGACCTGAACAAACTCTCAGATTACTATAGGAACTATTGTCTCCGCGAAGCCCAACACTACATCGACGATGGACTATTGCTGCTCTCACCAGAAGGTCATCTACATCTAACCCGAAATGGTCTCTTCGTGAGTGATATGATCATCAGCGACCTGATGCTTATCGAAGACGTTTGATGGCAAAATAATAGTAGGCTACAAGCAAGGGGTAGCCTATATAATATAAGGTGGTGATGCTGAACACCACATAATCAACGGCACAGATGGCTGCCAAACCTCCTAAGTAAAGGATTGCCTCACCCAAGGGCAGATGCTTTGTCACATCATCGACTGTAGCAATGGAGACAATGACAAGAGCCCACACAGAAGATACGAATAAGCCTAAATGTAATGGCAAGGCAAAGGGATTGAGCGACGGATGATAATAGAAATGACGCCATGATTCAGGGCCGAATACCTGAATACTGCTATAAATGACAGCCGAAGTAGCCACCAACAGACACAATACTGCAGGATAGAACGACGGGATATCATTGAAATGCACAATCTTTGCCCCAAGCCTCATCAGTCGGCGCACACCATAGGCAGCAACAATGACAACACAGAAAGCCAAGAACACTAACAGATGGACATCGGAAAAGAAATCGATGAACTGGCTAATCGGATCATCAGGCGACACCTTGGCCAGCAGTTCGTTCTCATGTGTCCAACCAAAGGTAAGTTGATCGCGAGCCACTTTCACCCAAATGGAATCAATGGTATCTGATGGTACCGTCATAATATCGGCCACCACAATACGTTCATTCTTATGTAGCGTGATCGAGTCCTTCTGCTGTTCCTGTCCCATTGCCTCTATCTCTAAGGATACCACCTCAGGCACGGCCATATCCTCTGGTTGCTGAGCTACCACCACCAAGGAATCACCCGTGACGACGAAATTATAATTCTGCGTATAGTGATGAGTGGTATAGAAAGAGATGGAGTCGAGTTGCTGCTTGGTAAGATCCCAAGCATCTGGCGTTATCGGCCCCTTGTTGTAGCAAGAGGTAGTGAACAATGAGAATAATGACAAGAGTAATACCCTCATCAATCTTCTAAACGTATTATGACATCTCTCACCTCTCACTACTATATACATTCATCTGGCAGTGGGTACAATCAAATTCAAGACGGAAGCGACGGCCATCGCCTAATACAAGAGAGAGAGGCTCACGCCAAGTGGGGCGTTTACCACCACGCTTCACACAGTAGCCAAGCGAGTATCGCAGACAATGGCGACACTGCATGATAGGTCCATCGCCACCCTTAAGCTCATAGGCCGATAACTCATCGGTACCATAGAAAGCGGCCGATTGATGGTTGGAGATATTATTCAGATAACTAAGTTCTTTAACTCCTGGGCAGCCCGCTACCCTAGCCCTCTTTACGTTGTGATTGGTCTGGCTCAACGCATCAATCAGTTGGCGACGCATATCAGAGAGTTGGCTGTTGGGGATAAAGTAGTTGAAATCTTCAGGCACATCAACCTGAGTACACTCGTAAATGGTATCACCAAGTTTTGAAAGCTGACGTACCAGATTCTCGCGAGGCGACTTCTGTGCCAACTGATGTTCGGCTACGAAATGCACCTTAGCATTGCCAGCACTCAGCTCAAAACCATCATTTACTGCACGCAACGAGATACTTACTGGTATCTTACGCGTAGCACTGGGTTTTGAGAGAATCCGTTCAAACTCTTGGTCGTTGTTGCGATAGAGCGACATTCCTGGGCGCAAAGCTGCAGGCATCTTGAAAGGATAGATACGATTGCCCACTACACGGTTGGCACGAAAGCCTTCGAACTGCCGATCCTGATTCAAAAAGCAGAGTCCATCGCCATTAGCGAAACTGGCTGTACCAGCCACATTGAATGAGTCGCCACGAATCTCTTTCACTTTACCAACGAACTCGCCAACAGCCTTAGGGGTATCAAATGAAGCAATGCCCGGTTGACGTCCATTCATAAAATAGGAGGTATAACCGCGATTGAAAGTGCGGTTCAAATTGGGAGTAAACGTATATTCGCAACGTCCCTTCGATGCACGACAATAGTCATCAGGATGCTGACGGATAAAGGCATTCAGACGCTCGCTATAAGCAGCAGTAACGTTCTTCACATAAGCCACATCCTTTAATCTTCCCTCTATCTTAAATGACACTGCTCCAGCCTTAATCAGGCGTTCAAGATTATCACTCTGGTTCATATCCTTGAGCGACAACAGATAGCGTTCATGTTCTATCTCTACCCCATCAGCATCGAACAAGGAGAAACGCATCCTGCAGAACTGAGCACATTCGCCACGATTGGCACTACGCTGAAAACAATGTTGCGAAGCGTAGCATATACCCGAATAACTAACACAAAGAGCTCCATGTACAAAGACCTCTAGTTCTATATCAGGAACCTCGCTATGTATTTCTGCAATTTCTTCTGCTGAGAGTTCACGAGCCAGAACAGCACGCGAGAATCCTATCTGCTGTAACCAGCGTACTTTCTCTACTGTACGATTGTCAGTCTGAGTAGAGGCATGAATCTCGAATGGCTTATCCTGCATAAACTGCAGCAATCCCATATCCTGCACCAAAACCGCATCTACACCAATCTCAGATAATTGGTCGATTAAGTGATGGACCTCGTCGAGTTCATTATCATAGACGATGGTATTAAGCGTAACATAGATCTTAACGCCAAAAGGATGGGCATAAGAGCATAACTGACGAATATCATCCAGACTGTTGCCTGCTGCAGCTCGCGCTCCAAAATGAGGAGCCCCAATATATACAGCATCGGCACCGTGGTCGATAGCCGCGATGCCACATGCTAAATTCTTTGCCGGAGCCAACAGTTCTAATGGAGTCAATGCCTAATACTATTTAATATCATCAATATTATACGGCGTTTCCTGGTAAACATAGTAGTTTATCCAGTTGGCATAGAGCAAATTGGCATGAGCACGCCAAGTAACAACAGGCGGATTATCAGGATTGTCATCCCGATAATAATTCTTCGGCAAGTCTACATCGTCACGAATACCACGGTCGCGCTTATACTCATTGTCAAGCGTATTAGGTGCATACTCCAAATGTCCCGTTATATAGAACTCGCGACCATCTCTCGCCATCACCATACTCACCCCACAATCAGGTGATTCTGCGATAAGCGTCAGATTAGGATTGGCCAGAATATCCTCTCGATGAATCTCAGTATGACGACTATGAGGCATCATAAACACATCATCGAAACCTCGGAATATCGGCAAAGGTCTGTCAATAGGTGTCTGTGGGAAGATGCCGAACATTTTCTTGGCCAACGGATATTTGGGAATACCATAATGATAATAGAGTCCGGCCTGAGCCGCCCAGCAGATGTACAGAGTACTGGTGACATGAGTACGGGCCCAAGAGAAGATGTCGGTGATTTCATCCCAATAACTAACATCCTCGAATTCCAATTGCTCAACGGGAGCACCTGTGATAATCATACCATCGAACTTCTCATTTTGCATCGACTCAAAGTCACGATAGAACATCATCATATGCTCAATAGGCGTATTCTTAGGTGTATGACTCTTCAGTTTCATAAAACTGATTTCCAACTGAAGCGGTGTATTCGAAAGCAGACGCACGAGGTCTGTTTCCGTCGTAATCTTCAGCGGCATCAGGTTCAATATGACAATCCGCAGAGGACGAATATCCTGTGTGGTTGCCCTGGAATTATCCATCACGAAGATATTCTCATTCTTCAGAATATCTATCGCAGGAAGTCTGTCTGGTAATCTTAATGGCATGAATTAAAACTGTCTTTAAAACTTCAAGATGCAACATGAGACATTGTCAAGTCCACCTGCAGCAATAGCTGCCTCGCACAACGCATTGGCATCAGCGCCTACTGCCATCAGGCTGGCAATCTTTTGATCGTCCAACATATCCGTCAGTCCATCACTACATAACATATATATGTCATCCATCAGTATATCTTGGGTCATTCTCACAATGTCAATATAAGACGTGGAGCAACCACCACCAATACAGTTAGTGATAATGCTGGTGTGCTTCTCTTTCCCAAGAAGATTACTTAAAGAGTGATCGGTCGTAAGCTGCAGAAGTTCGCCGTTACGATAGCGATATAATCGACTATCGCCACAATTCATGGAATAGTATTCTCCTTCATAAAAAGCGAAACATACCAAAGTTGTGCCCATTCCTTTAAATTGTTCATCGGCACGACCTTTTGATGCAACCAGATTATTTATGCCGTCCAGCCATTCCACCACCGTTTCATTAAACTCACTGGGGCCGAATCCTGCTGGAAGGTCATTGTAATAAAACTGAAGGTTATGAAGTACATCGCTACTGGCGATGTCGCCGCGATTATGGCCTCCCATTCCGTCGGCAACAGCCACAATATAACGATCTTGATTAGTCAGATCCACCCGTGTACAGAAAACGTCATTTCTGACGAAATGATTTCCCACGAGTATCATATCCTCATTCTGATGTCTCACACAGCCAATGTTACTGGCTGCTGTTATATCAATTGTTATCATTATACTTTATCTGATTATAACCTGTAGATTGATGTTTGCAATCGTGAGCACGTCACCATTGTTCAACGACATATCTACATCAGGCTGTATCGTACGCTGGTTTACCTTCGTACCATTTGAGGAGTGCTTGTCGGTTACACACCAACCTGACTCTCCCTTGTATTTTAACTGGGCATGAACACCTGAAACATAAGCGTGCTGTTCAAAGAACTGGGTATATGGTCCTTTACGACGTCCGATGATAGCACCATTCATAGCTACGATACGTATGTTCAGACTATCATTAGCGAGTGTGAGCACAGGCATTCCACCTCGTTGCTGTACACCTGACTGAGAGACGCCCATACCCGTCGACATATTCGTCGAGAAATTTGAACGAGCAGACATTTCTGCCTGGTTCTGAGCCTGACGGGCATCGGGACTGACCATCAGACCTCCGCAGTGCGTACAACGTCTGCCGAGTCCTACGCGACCACACTGATTGCAGAAGAGCAATGCCTGTCCGCATTGGTCACAATAGTGGGAATCGTCCTCTATCTCTTCTCTACAAGTTGGACAAATAATCATCTTTTATTTATATATCTTCTGGTAATATAATCTGATATGTTTCCTTAGTCACCTCGTCTGGCGGCATATGTGATACACGCTCAGAGAGCTTCTGAATCGTTGAATCGAGCAGATTGCGCATCTCTCGGGCATTACCCCATGACTCATTCTTGGCAAGTACCATCTTATAGATGGTGTCAAGGGCCTTGAACTCTGCAGCTTGTGAGAGTGTGTACTGCTCCTTCTGAGCCATGTGCTTATAGATAGCCAGCAACTCGTCTTCATTATAATCCTCGATATGAAGCTTATGGGTAAAACGACTGGCCAGTCCGGCATTCATAGTCAGGAACTCTTCCATCTTATCCTTATAGCCAGCTGCAATCACCACAAACTTACCACGATCATCTTCCATTCGCTTCATCAGGGTATCAATGGCTTCCTTACCATACTGGTCGCCACCATCACTCAGCGTATATGCCTCGTCGATGAAGAGGATACCACCCATTGCCTTGTCACACATATTGTTGACAATCTTTGGTGTCTCGCCCATATACTTACCCACTAATGTGGCTCGACTTGCCTCAATAACACGAGACGTAGGAAGAATATCCATCGACTGGAGAATCTCACCCATCTTTCGTGCTATAGAGGTCTTACCCGTTCCAGGATTACCTGTCAGGATAAAGTTCATAGACATCTGCTGCACCTTTCCTGCCCCCATAGCGGCACGTTGTTTCATGAACATGCTCTGAACGGCCAGACGACGGATAGAGTTCTTGACGGAGCGCATGCCGATAAACTCATCGAGTTCGTTGAGCACCTCATCCAACGGACGGGCAGCCTCGCTCTGTGCCATCGGCAGGTCATCCTTCGTCAGACTATACATGTCTTTCTCCTGGAAGCCCGGATCGTTCATTAGTTTGACAAGACGCTGACTCTGACGCTCTACTGCCTCATTGAAGATACGGCGTGCCTCACGGGCATTACCGAAGTTCTTGTCGCGACGCAGATAGAGCTGCTCAAACTGGCGATGGATAGCCGCACGGGTATCATCGTCGATAGTGAAGCTCTTGTCTTGTGCCAGATGCAGGAAGATTTCCGTCAGCTCGTCTGGCGTATAGTCATCGAAATGAATTGTCTGTGTAAAGCGACTCTTCAGTCCTGGGTTCGTGTCGATGAAGTCATGCATCTGGTCGGTATAGCCCGCTACGATACAAATGAACTTACCACGGTCGTCCTCCAGACGCTTCAGCAGCGTATCAATAGCCTCAGCACCAAAGGTATCACCATCACTCGACTTCAAAGTATAGGCCTCATCGATAAACAGGACACCACCAAGGGCCTGATCTACCAGCTGGTTGGTTTTAATGGCAGTCTGACCAGCATAACCAGCCACCAGTTTGGCGCGGTCGGCTTCTACCAACTGACCGCGTGACACTACACCTAAGGTCTTAAATATATCAGCCATGATGCGTGCCACAGTTGTCTTACCAGTACCTGGATTACCAGTGAACACATAGTGTTTACCCTGGAAGGTCTGCGTCTCGCCACGACGGATCTGCAAGTTGAGGAAAGCTGTCAGGTTGGAGATTTCCTTCTTCACAGCCTTCAGTCCGACAAGACCGTCAAGCTTCTGCAGGCAATCTCCGACATTCACAGACTGTGGAGCCTCATAAGGAATATCCTCCTTATTGATGGTCATCAGTTCCTCATTACTCATCGACGAGATATCCACACCCTGCAGACGCTGGGCCTGCTTCTTGCATATCTGATCAAAGAGCGTGCGCATCGTACGGCCATTGGCAAAGTCCTTATCACGGGAGTTATACATCTCCGTAATCATCTTACGGGTCAGTTCCTCAGCATCCTTCGAGAAGATGTACTTCTTGGACTTGGCGAATACCTGCATGATCTCGAACAACTGCTCCGGTGAGTAGTCCTTGATATCAAGGAAATAATTGAAGCGACTACGGAAGCCAGGATTAACACGGAAGAGGTTCTCCATCTCCGTACGATAGCCGGCAGCAATGACAATAAACTGTCCGCGGTCGTCTTCCATACGTTTCATCAACTTCTCCAAAGCCTGAGCACCTTGGTTGTCACGATCACCGGAAGCACTAAGCGGTGCCAGCGTGTAGGCCTCATCGACAAAAAGGATTCCTCCCTTGGCCTTGTCACAGAGACGGTCTACCACCTTCGGTGTCTCGCCCTGATAAGGACTGACCATCTTGGCACGATCGACTTCTACCACATGGCCACTGTCAAGATAACCTATCGACGCGAGTATCTCACCTAACTTTCTGGCAATCGTTGTCTTACCGGTACCAGGATTACCTGTCAGGATAATGTGCATTGACATCTTCTCCTGTTCTCCCAGTCCGCGTTCAGCACGCTGCATGGCATTCTGTACAGAGTAAGCCATCTCCTTGACAGCACTCTTTACCTCATCCATGCCAATAAACGAATCGAGATCCTTCAGGATATCCTCTACCGAACGCTCCTCAGGCACATAGCCCTTGATATCGTCTTTCTCCACCTGCTTGGCATCAGCACCACGGCTGATGAACTGGGTGAAGATGTCCTCAGAGGTCTTAGTGGCCAGATGACCATTTCCGAAAGTCTCATCCTTAATCTTTACCTGATATTTAAAGAAACGCAGCAACTGGCTCTCGGCTTCTTCAGAGAATTCCGTGATGCCATATTTCATGCGCAGGTTCAGCTTACAGATCTCAGCAAGTTCCTGATATCCGGGCGTCGGCATACGGAACGTATACTTGAAGCGGTTAGCTACAGCCGGGTTACTCTCCAGGAAGTCCTCCAAACCTTTCGTCAGACCAGAGATAATCACAATTGGATTATCCTCCCACTTATCCATCTCCACAAAGAGCTTGTCAAGCGGATTCACCTGATTGGAATATTTGTCGGGCAGGAGTTTCTGAACATTGTCGAAAAACAGGATGCCATTCTTGGCCTTCTTGATATTCTCATCCCATTTATCGACGAAGCGCTGGTAGTCCACCGCATCCACCATCGTCAGCTTCGGCTTCTCGATAATCTTATGCTGGTAGAAGTAGTCACGGAGGATCTCCGCAAGGGCAGTCTTTCCCGTACCAGTCTCACCTATCACGATAGCATTCACCGAGATTCGCACGTTGGCAATATCCTTACGTGAGCGGAGATAGGCATAGGTGTCGACAATGGTCTTCAACTGACGCTTCACTTCGTCAAGTCCCACCAGCTTATCAAGCAAGTCCTGACTGACAAGCGGTTGGCCACACCACTTGCAGAACTTCGCTATGCTTCTGTTTTCTTTATGACAATTCTGACAAACCATTATTCTACGTCTCTTTCTATTTGCTTGATTATTTTCGAGGCATTTATCGTTACGTCGCCAGGATTTTTGACGTTCATAAGACTCGGACTAAATATGATGAAGTCAAGGACGAATATCAGGGCAAGCAGACTCCAAAGGATATAATGGAGCACACTCTCACCGCTGATGGAACGTACCTGATCTGTCACATCGTTAAGTAAACCAAACTTAGAACCCTTGAACTTGTAAGATTTAGTCTTGAAGGTATAATACAGAGGTTCTAACAGCGTAGACTTGATATCATTGTCGAGCACTTCGGCTATCAGCTTATTGTCTGCTTTCTGGTCTCCTCGGAAATCTGTCAGATGACAGATGAGGATATAGACCAATGTAATGGCGACAATTGCCAGGCTGAAATAACTGGGGTGCGACTGGTTCATGTACCTTAATATAATAATAGGTATAAAAGAGGATAGCGCGCCCAAGACACCCCAGAGGCAAGAGAACATGAAATCATAGCCTCTGAAATAGGCACGGGTGCCAACGATGAGGGCAGTCATGCCTCCCAATGGCAGACCTATACTCAGGAACGTGTGGCTCAGGAGATAGCTCCTATTCTCCACACCGAAGATGAGAACCAGCAGGATCCAGATACCACTCAAGGCATAGAAAGACGTACGCCAGATCTTTTCCCTACCCTTGGCACGAGCCCAATTGTCACGTACATCCTTCACTCTGTTGGAGGTTTCTTCCCTGGCATTGATAAAACGCTTGTAGTAAGGCTGTGCCATATCGATCTTTCCAAGTGCCATCAGCCACTCCTCCAAAGAATGCTCGTAGGCATACTCTGCAGAGAAGTCAGCAAAGGGATCCTCATGATAGAACGCAGCCATCCATTGGGCGAAAGAGCCTTGACGCAGTTCATTCTTGTACCGTGACAAGTCGGCCTGATCGAGATTCTTTCCATTCGACAACTCCGTACCATCGGGCATCAGGTAAGTAGGAGTTACGCCAAGGATACGACAGAAACGGTAGAGAGCCGTTCTGGCATCGTATGCTCCGAGACGCTCCTTATTCTCTTCACTCTTGAAGTCGAAGCAGCGGGTATGCTCACTATACATTTCGGTCCAGCCATGCAACTGGGCGTAGTACGAGAAGCGTCCGCCAACTTCTATCATATCATTCATCTTTTCCTGGAACTCCTGGTCGCTGAGATGCTCGGCATTCTTCAGTCGTTCGTTCAGCTGTTCACCAACCTGCATCGGCGTGAACGCGCCCTGTAAATCATAGGCCGACTCACGGTCCAGATTATACAGTACCTTATAGGCCAGTGCCGACGAATAGGGCTGACCTTTCGTCATGATGCGAAGACTCTCGCAAGCCATATGGTCTTCATGACTATACATCCAGGAGAGCAGACGGCCATCAGTCAGGCAGTGCCAGTCGTCCTCCGTCATGTTCTCACGACCGAAAGTCTTCACGATTTCCTTAATGGTCGAAGAGGGATATTTCGCCAACAAAGGTATCTCCGGATCAATCTCATAGACAAGTCGCATGATAGGCACGCGCATCTCTTTCTTATCTTTATTGGCGAAATAAGAACGCAGACGGTCTACATCGCACTTGGTATGAGATTCCAGATACAGGAACAACGAGTCGTTCGGATTTGTCAGCAACATGCTGTAATCGTTCTGATAGCTCAACAGCGAGATGGCTACACTATGGACGTCGTCACAAAGATTACCTTTCACATCTTTATACGGATAAGTCGGCTCCATCATATAGACAGCCGCCATCAGGCCTGCTTTCTGGTCAACGGGATAACGGTTGACAACAATATCCTTGACTATGGTACTGAGTTTCTCATTACCGCATGACTCCAGCCATGAACCGATCTTACCATTATACAGATAACCAATGGCCAGTTTCTGATTATCCAGAAGGATGGGCACCAGTTCATGGATATTGTCGGCCACGAGGTTCTTGTCAGGATCCACAATGAAACTCTTATACTTCAAGAACGGTGAAGAGAGGTCCACCTTCGGACTTCCACCCTGGAACCATTGCTCCACCTGCTCGTATCCCCAACGGTTAATCGGATTGACCACCGTCAGTCCCTGAACAATCATCTTGACACGCTCAGGCAGTTCATTGATATGAGGCAGACGACCTTCATTCTTCTGGCGCATCATCACACGCTCATTGGTGCTCATCGGGTTGTCACCCAGCCAGAGAGCCATCAGGCAAATGCCAAGGGAATAGAAATCCGCAGCTGGCGAAATCTCCACCACACCGTCAATCACATCGGAATACATCTCTGGTGCTGCATAAATCGGGGTCCTGGCCTGGGTGGTCTTATGCGACTTTCCATCCTGCTCCAGCATACTTGAGATACCGAAGTCGCCTAATACCAGCTCCGTATGTTCCTTGTCGCGGAAGAAGAAATTACTTGGTTTGACATCCTTATGCAGAATATTGCATTCATGACAATATGCCAAGGCGGCAGCACCCTGCAGGGCTATTCGGCGGAACTTATCAATATCTCCTCCCAGCTTATAGTCAGCCATCGAACCGCCACGCAGATACTCCATCAGTTCATAGTAGCGATGCTTACCTTCAACGTATGTCTTACCATAGTCGTAGACCCTGACAATCATCTCAAAGTCGAAATTCAGCACAGCCTGCAGGATGCTCTTGTTGACATCGAAGTTGGGATAATAAATCTTCAACACATACTCTTCACCATCCTTCTCAACAAGAAACACCTGAGCCTCACCAGAGTTATCACTCAGGCACTGGATATTTCTATATTTGACACCTTTCAGCAGGAAACTGTCATCATTGACATTGTCCTGCTGTATGGCTTGTTTGTCAGCCCTGACAGTTCCATCCATTCCCAACGATGTAGAAACCGCACTGGTTACACGGACCGTTCCGTCAAGATTGGCTGGACGAAGCGTTCCGTCAAGATTAGCCGGACGTACTGTCCCATCAGGATTTGCAGGACGTACTGTCCCATCAGAATGCGGAGGGCGAATCGTTCCGTCTTGATTGGTCGTGCGTAACGTTCCGTCAAGGTTTGCTGGCCGTATCGTTCTTTCTGTACTCATCAGATATCGTCTTTTATTTCTTTTCTTGTGTTCTTACCAAGGATGACCCACTTACCTCCCATCTGAGGCTTGGCACATCCACAAGGACTTGAGTGGAGGGCATGCTTGAAATTGCACTCCCACGCCAGTCTGACGCCCTGGGGCTTGCAGGCCATCGCATAGTTGCGCACCTGTGCCGGCTTCGGCTGAGGTTCCTGCACCATCTTATCAAGGATAGCTGCAAGTTTGTCCAGCCGTTCCTGCTTCTTGGCATCATACTCTTCCTTCCTCATGCGCTTATGCTTAGACTCGGGGATGACAGGGTTGGCAATGCCTCTGTCCTCTGCCAAGAGCTTCAGCACCCGCTCACGAAGCTTGATGTTCTTCTGGTCACGGAGGACATCACGTTCAGAATTATAGGGGATGGTCATCTCCAACTGCTGAATCTCATTAGCCAGACGCTGCATCTCTTTATATTCAGGCAATTCCCTGATTTTCATCATCAGCTGATGGGCCTCGTCAGTCAGCGGCGTACCACATTGTTTACAGAAAGAGAAGTCGTTAAGGGTATGGCAAACCGGGCAAACGATTCCGCCACGCGGACTACCGCACTCAGGACAGAAAGCCTCATGGCCTGTCAGATGGGCACCACAGAAGGAGCAGATGTCAGTTCGGATATAATGGCGACAAGTCTCACAGAAATCGGCATCGGGCTCCACGGCTGCGCCGCAGTTAGGGCAGGTGGACATGCCGATAGCATTGCCACAGGAGGCACAGAAGAGGGCTTCAGGCTCATTCACGGTTCCGCAATGCGGACACACGATGCCGCTGGCAGAGTTCATCTGCATCGCCTGCTGGGTAAGTGGCTCTTCCGTGCGCACTCTTGTTAGCTCCTCACGCTGTAAAGGCTGAGAGGCCCTGTTCGTACGTTCCGGGTTTTGAGTAATATCATTCATATCAACAGGTGTTTTAACTTAAGTTAGGTGCAAAAGTAAACAAAAAATCTCAATTTACAAAAAAAACCGCCGTAAATTTACATTTACGACGGCATTTTTCTGTATTTTCGGCACAAAATCACCACAATTGCAGGCGTTCTGACTTCGGAATGAACATTTTATCGCCTTCTTTGACTCCAAAGGCATCATACCATGCTTCGATATGCGGAAGGGCTCCGTTTACACGCCAACGACCCAGTGAATGGGGATCGCTCTTGGTGCGGTTTCGGATTTCTGCCTCCGTAATATTGGCAGCCCAGACACCAGCATAGGCATGGAAGAAACGCTGATCGGCAGTCAGGCCGTCCTTCTCTTCGAGGGGCTGGCGCTTTGTGGCATTCTTATAAGCAGCCCAAGCCACCTGCAGACCTCCGTGGTCAGCCAGATTCTCTCCAAGTGTCAGGCGTCCATTACCCTTCAAGTCAGGCAGCACATTGATGGCAGAGAAGAAGTCTGCATACTTATCCGTACGAGATGTAAAGTTCTTTCCATCACTCTCCGTCCACCAGTCCTTCATGTTTCCATCCTTGTCAAAGCGACGCCCCTGATCATCGAATCCGTGAGTCATCTCATGACCGATCACCACACCGATAGCACCATAGTTGAAGGCATCGTCGGCAGTCGGCTCAAAGAAGGGATACTGCAGGATACCTGCGGGGAAGCAGATCTCATTGGTGGTGGGATTATAATAGGCATTAACCGTCTGAGGCGTCATGTGCCAATCGTCACGATCCACAGGCTTACCTACACGATGCTCCACACCCCAAGCATGCCAGAACTTAGCACACTCCTGCATATTGTCGTAGTAAGATTTTTCCGGGTCGATCTGGAGTCCAGAGATATCCGTCCACTTGTCAGGATAGCCCACCTTGACATAGAAGGTGTTCAGTTTCAGCAGGGCATTCACCTTCGTAGAATCGTCCATCCAGTCCTGAGCGGCGATACGCTCACCAAGGGCAATCTGAAGATTCTTCACCAACGTAATCATACGCTGCTTGGAAGACTCCGGGAAGTACTTCTCCGCATAGATCTTGCCAAGAGCCTCACCCATGACATTACCCACCTGATTGGTGCTACGCTTCCAGAGCGGGTGATTCTCCTTGCGGCCAGACATCACACGACCACGGAAGTCAAAGTTTTCTGCAACAGTGGCATCGCTCAGGTAGTTGGCTGCATCCGAAATGACGCTCCACTCCAGCACGTCACGATACTCAGCAGGCTTCAGCGAGCCCACCAGCTTGTTGGCACCTTCGAGGAACGCAGGCTGTCCTACAACCATCTCCTGAATATACTTGGCATCCACGCCCGAGGCTTTCATTATCTTCTCCAAAGGCAGATTCGGATATTTCTCTGTAAACTCCTTAAGAGTCATCTTGTTATAGTTGGCCTCAGGGTCACGAAGCTCCGTACGCGACTTGCTGACCTTGGCCAGTTCAGTCTCCACTTTCATGATGTTCTTCATCTTCTTCGTGGCCGCACTTTTACTGAAGCCAAACAGCTGGAACATCTTGACAATGTGCTTCTTAAATGCTTCACGGATATCAGCCGTAGCCTTATCGTTGTCCAGATAATATTCTTTCAGGCCCAACGACAGACCACTCTGGTAGACGTTCAGGATATTCTGCGTGGCGTTCTTATCGTCGGCTCCGAAGCCAGCATAGAAGAACTCCTGCTCTCCGTAGGGAGTGAGTTCCAACTGGATGTCGAGCAGCTGCTTGTTGGTCTTGGCGGCCTCCAGACGCTTAATCAGGGGCATGACAGGAGCCACACCCTCATTGTTACGACGCGTAGAGTCCATCGCCAGCTTGTAGAGGTCGCTGAGTTTCTGCTCAATCGTACCCTTTTCATAGGTGTTGCTCTGGAGCTCGGCAAGGATGCCGTTGATACGCTTGTCGTTGTTCTCCTGCAGCTGGTCGAAGCTGCCATAGCGTGAATAGGCTGCGGGCAGGGGATGTTTCTTCATCCAACCACCACAGGCATACTCGTAGAAATCATCGCCAGGACGCACGCTGGTGTTGAAGTCGGTCTTGTCCAGACCAGAACTCAGCGGCTCCTGTGCCATCGTCATCAAAGAGATGGAAGCCATTGCCATCATTGTTACAATTTTTTTCATAAATCTATTATTAGTTTGTTGTTAAACTTTCGAGTTCTTCACTGAGTTTCTCCCAGCGC
>Ga0247609_10003912_pt1 | contig 14974 bp, 8 predicted proteins | sample 172DNAGHGlowgp2_FD_193487 | JGI IMG/M metagenome (GOLD analysis project Ga0247609, IMG submission 193487) | Sheep rumen microbial communities from Palmerston North, Manawatu-Wanganui, New Zealand - 1728 DNA GHGlow gp2 | ecosystem: Host-associated > Mammals > Digestive system > Stomach > Rumen ...
ATTCAAGTTTCGTAAGTTTTGCGTTCACCAATGGAGCCTGTTTCATAATACAAACTCGTCGACTTTGTTTGACAAACTCGTCGACTTTGTTGGACAAACTCGTCGACTTTGTTGGACAAACTCGTCGACTTTGTTGGACGAACTCGTTAAGTTATTCAAGTTTTGCAAGTTCTGTTTGCCTTTCAGGCCGCATACGTACGTTGCTTTCATAGCTTGCGAAACTTGAAACAATTTATAGAACATATCTTAACTACGAATTTCACTAACTGAGTCCACTTTAAAAAGTCAGGACATGTCGCGCACGAAGGCGCAGCCACTCCCCTCCCATCTTTAACTTTGCAGCCTGAAAAGAGTGTCCTTACGAACTCTTAGATAATTTAGTGAATAGATACCGAACAGGCAAATAAGCATCGAAAAAAAGACTGTTAAAAAAACGAAATCGCCCAAACGTTGTTGGCAGACGTCTGGGCGGTTTCCTGAAAAAAACAGTCTATTACCTAATTATTACAATTAAGACTAATCAAAATTGGCTATTTTGCCAGCTTTTTCTTTCCATCGGAAATATACAGTCCCTTGGCTGGGTGGGCCACACGACGCCCCTGCAGGTCGTAGATCTCATTCTTCTTGCTGTGAGAATGACGAACTGAAGAGATGGCAGTCATGTCTTCATCAGTCAGAATAATCTTGATGCCGGGACACTTTGCCCTGATGACGTCCCAGTCCTCGTTCCAGCGGCCGGCACCACGCACATCAAGCGTGAGGGCATCGGAAGCGAGTTTCGAGGCCAGCACGGCATAGTCGTCGTACGTCTCGCTGTGCCAGTCGCCGTCCCAGGTGTTCTGGTATGTGCCTTTGCCGATGACACCGGTCACAACCACATCGCCTGTCAGCGAGTTGTCTGGCATGGCGCGAACACCCATGTCGTTCACCATCGGGCCTTCCACCTTGATGTCGTCTATATAAATGGTCTTGCCCTCGCCGTCGGCAGTCTCTTCAAACGGCCAAATGGCCAGCACGTTGTTGCCCGTATCGGTAATTTTCTCGTTCTCAGGACCTACGGCATACTCATAGACCATGACCTGCCATTCGTTTGGCGTGTCGTACCAGCAGATGCGCTTGGCATTGTAGGCCCCATCCTTGCCTTCAAGCTGCACCATTACGTTGTGCTTGTCGGCCATTTTCAGACGGAAGGTTACGCGGCGCAGTCCTTTGAGGTTGGCATCGCCCACGGGGAGTGCCGCATTGTGGTGTTCCTGGTCCCAGCCGCCGGGGTTGTTCTTGAGCGTCACCTTCAGACACTTGTTGCCATTGTCATCAACTACGGTAGGATCTGCACGGTTCCAGAATCCGCCATCGCTTCCCACTTCCTTGTCCTCGCCGTCCCATAGAACGACTTGGGCGTTACACACTGTTGCGGCAAACACGGTTGCCATGAGTAAAAGTTTCTTCATAAAATTTGATTTGGTTTGTGACTAAATGATGTTGGTTACATAATTATTGCATATCCTCCTATTCAGGAATATATTACATTGGCTGAAAGAAATCGTTCAATGCAACATTTCTCTGCTGCATTGAACGATTAAAGCCTGAAAGTATTAGTATTGGCTGACTTTCAAGTCGCTGACGTTGACGGAGCCGCCATAGTTATTGATGCTCCAGCAGTTCTTCTGGATGCCGTAAATGCGCTGGGTGTAGGCGCAGACGTCATTGATGTACATCACGAGGACGGAGTTGTCGGTATAGATGTCGATGTTATAGGTGTTATCGGCAGGCCGCTCGAACCAGTATCCGTCGGCAGCCTCTATGAATCCTTTGCCTTCCTCACCCTCCTGCTCAAAGTTGACCTTGCGATGGTTCTCGTCCTCGGGATTTACCACTATCGTATAGTATTTCTTGGAGTCGGTGCCGCGGACGAAGGAGATGCCAAACTTGTCCCAGTTGTTGGAGGTCTTGACCGTGAAAGAGAGGTGATTAGAACTGCCCAGGCGATTGTAAAGCACGTATGCGTCGTCGCCACTGAGCGTGCCATTGCTATAGCCGTTCGACTCCATCACGCTGGCCGATGCCGTCTGCCCGTATTTGGCAGCCATGGCGGGTACGGCCCCGAGCGTCAGCGTGCCGTCACCATGCTGTATAATCTTGTGGCAGACGAGTGCGCCGCTCCAGTTAGGCTCGTTGCCGTCGCCAGCACCTACGTTGACGTTCTTCTCGTGGATGTCGGCTCCTGAGCGGAAGGGGCACCATCCCCAGATGAGGCGGTCGGTACCGTTAGAAGCAGTCTTTCCTGCATAGAAGGCGCGGCTGTCGAGCACTCCCTCGTGACCATCGGCAGGCCATTTGGGGCCGTCGTTGAAGCAAGCTTTCAACTCGTCGTAGCTGTTGGCCATCATGTACTTCACCTTGCGGCTCCAGCTGGCTCTGAAACTCTCGCTGTAGACGAGATACCAGTAGTCGCCCATCTTGAAGATGTCGGGGCACTCGAGCATACGGTCCCATATCATCTTGAAGCGGCCTATGTGTTCCCAGTTCTTCATGTCGCTGCTCTTGAACTCGGCAAAGCAGGGGTCGCCGCCACCGTTGGGATAGGTGGCGATGACCATGTGATAGAGGTTGTCGTCGGCGACGAAAATCTGCGGGTCGCGGAAGTCGTTGCCGGAGTAGCCGAAGTCGGGGCCGTTGAGCGTCCAAAGCTCGTCCTTTGTCCAAGTCTTGAAGTCGGCAGATGTGGCTCTCATCACTACCTCACGGTTCTTGCAGTTGCCATTGTGGCCCGTATAATAGATATAATAGGTGCCATCCTTCTCGTAGGCACAGCCCGTACCGAGTGCAGCATCCTGCTGATAGTCGTTGGAGCCGTAGGGCAGCACCTCGCCGAGGGACTCATAGTTGGCACCGTCCTTGGTCGATACGCCCCAGATGGGATGGAAACGATGACTCAAGTTGTTGGTGAACTCCTGCAGGTAGAGCACCTTGAAGTCGCCAGCCTTCTGATCGTAGAAAGGCATGGGGTCGCCGACGCGGCCTACTGAGGGCATGTAGTAGGTGCCGAAGCCCTGTGCATCAGTAGAAGCGAAGAAGGTAGTGGTGCCAGCCCAGTCCTTAGCGGGATCGCCGCTGAACTCGTCGTCGCTGCATGATGTGAAACCACAGATTACGCAGATTCCACAGATTATGTTATATAACATTGTCTTCATAATCTTCAATTCGTTTAATTCGTGAAATTCGTTGTTTTATTTTGTGAGATAGTCGAATGCGTTGAGCATGATCTTGCCCATGTTATCGTGATAGTTCGACTCGAAAGGAGTAGGAGAGTTCCAGTCGTAGAGACCTGAGCCGAGGCAGATGATGCCACCCTTGCCGAATTCACCGCTGTAGGCCTTCAACTCCCATGCGTTCACGCTGTTGTCGCCAGTCAGAGCGCGACCGCCAGTCTTAGCTTCCACAGCATCCTTACCACCAGCGTATGTATCCCAGAATCCGTACTGCGAGGTGGTGTTGCAGATGGTGTAGCCATTATCGAGTGTGTAGATGGCGTTGTCGGCAGCACCAGGATAGGTATTCAGGCCGCGCCACAGCGGATGCGTGATGTCGTAGGCAAAGGTATGCCAGGGGTCATCGCCCATCAGGTCGGAGCCTTCGCCGCCTCCGCCACCCCATACATTGTTGGGATAGGCATCCTCGGGCATGGCACCCAGGGCGATGGCGTAGTTCACAGCCGAGCGACCGAGCACGAAGGCACCGCCCTTCTGCCAGAATTCCTTCATGCGGGCCAGTGCGGTCATGGCGCCGGTCTCAGCCTCGGCGAAGCCGTTGTAGTTGCCGTAGCTGGAGCAGTGGCGGTGGAAGAAGATGAGTCGGCACTCGTCGAGCGAAATATTGCCGCTGGCCACGTCGCTCCATGAAGCGTAGGCGGCGCTGGCGATGTTGCCTGTGAGCCACTTGGCGGCGGCCTTCTCCTCGTCGTTCAGCAGTTCGATGTTCTCGGCCTCGCCGACGAAGAGGGCGACGGGGTTCTGGATCATGGTTACATAAACCGTATAGACGGTAGTTGCCGTATTGTCGTTCAGGACTATCTGGAAAGGCTCCGTGAAGTTGCCCTTCGTACCGCTGGCGGGAGAGCACGTGGCGTCCTCGCTGCACTCCACCTCGAAAGTGGCGTTGGTGAGGTCGATGCCGCTGTTGGCCATGACCGAGACTGTGACGGTCTTGTCCTGCTGGTTGATGGCACCCTTGACACCTTCAAGCATGAAGAGCGTGAGGAGTGCTTCGTCGTTGCGAACGCTCAGCTGATAATCCATTACCAGGTCGCCATTAGTGACGTGCAGATTGCGGTCGGCGTCGAAGTTCAGGTGGTCGCCCACCTTTAAATTGGCCTTGGCTCCGGGCGAGACGGTCAGAGCGGTAATCTCCATGTCGCGCTTCTGGTCGAAGTCCACGGGTACCTTTATCTTCACCTGACGCTTCTCTGTATTGATGAGACCTTCGTACTGTCCGTTGAGTACAAATCTCTCTACAAAGCAAGCACCGCTGACATCTATTGAGCCTGTATGGTCGTCGTTGCTACAAGCGCTAAAACCGCAGATGATGCAGATTGCGCAGATAATGCTATATATTGTTTTCATAATTCTTACGTTATTTTTATTGCGATAGCAAATTATTCACTTCAATTACCACTGTCCACAGTTTTGGGTGTAGTGTCCGTTAGATGCAGCCATTTGCTCCTTAGGGATGGGCAGGTACTCGTTCTTGTTGGCCGTGAACTGCGAGCCGGCGAGGAAGTTCATCTTCTCGCTCTCCGTGCTGTAGAACTTGTTGATGACCGTAGCGGCATCGCCCCAGCGCACGAGGTCGAAGAAACGTTCACTCTCCATAGCCAGTTCCAGTCGGCGCTCCATCTTGATGATCTTCATAGCGTCGTCCTTCGAATATGTTCCGTTGTACTTGCCCACAGCAAAGTGGATGCCGTACTTGTTCGGATAGTTTGAGACAACGCTTGCGGTGGTCAGCGTGGCGGCACGGTCGCGCACCTGATTCACCAGGGCGATGGCCTCGGCGGTCTGTCCCAATTGGGCGATGGCTTCAGCACGCATCAGCAGCACGTCGGCATAGCGTAGCACCACTCGGTTCATCGAGGTGGCCCACTGCGAGTCGCACAGGAAGAGATAGCTGTCGGTCAGGGCAGGATCGACGTTCTGCTTCAGCGACACGTAGTAGCCGTAGGTGCCACCCGAGCGGCTCCAGGCATTGGTCTCGCTGATCATGAAGCTGGTGTTGTACATATAAGGAGTACCAGGGACGCCAACGGTGATGAACAGGCGGGGGTCGACGGTCTCAGCCGAGCCAACGGTGTAGTCCTTGTCGGCAAACGTATCGAGCATAGGCAGGCCGTCGCTGTTGGTGCGGTAGGCGTTGACCAGATTGTGCGAGGGCTTGTAGAAGTCGCAGCCGCTGTCGTGAACCTTGGGGATACAGGGCACGATGAGACGGTTCGAGAAGTTCAGGTTGCCGTATGTAGTACCGTCGTTCTTCGAGTACTGGATGGCCCAAAGGCTCTCCTTGCCGTTCTCGTACTGCTCTTCGGGGCGGAAGTTGTTGTGCAAATCGGGTTCGAGACCGTAACCGTTGTAGAGGGCGGGGGCAGTGTATTCGAGCACCTTCTGCAGGTCGTCGACGTTGATGGCGGTCACCTGATTGCTGTTGACATCGTCCTGATGGTAAGCCTTATAGAGGTACACCTTGGCCAGGAAAGCGGCAGCGGCAGCCTTCGTGGGACGGCCCTTCTCAGCCTGCACGGCTGGGAGCACGGCGTAGGCATCTTCCAGGTCGTTGATAATCTGCTGCCAGCCCTCGTCGTTGGTATATTCCGTATTCGAGAGATTGTTATAGTCCTCTTCCGTCATGTTCAGTTTGTTCACAAACGGAATCTTCTTGAACAGGCGCTTCAACTGGAAGTGACCATAGGCACGGAGGAACTTCATCTCGGCGGTACGCTGCTGGACGGTGGCGTTCTCCTGGTCTGAACTGGCGAGTACATCGAGTGACAGGCTGACACGTGAGAGATACTGGTAGAGCTTGTTCCAGATGGAGTTGAAGGGCCAGTCGCCGGTATCTATACCAATACCCATCTCAAGACGGTGGAAGGGTTCGCCGTCACTGAACGAGCTGCCACCAACGTAGGCATCGTCCGAGCGGGTGTCGTAGTTCCAGAGTGAGAACGAGGCGTTCATGTCCTCGATGGACAGAAGTCCTGCGTAGGCAGAGATGAGCACGTTGTCGATATACTCAGGCTGCTTTACTTCGTCCTGAGTCAGTGTGGCCTGCGGCACCTGCTCTTCCAAGAAGTCGGAGCAACTCATCAAACCACAGATTACGCAGATTGCGCAGATATATTTGATATATGTCGTTTTCATAATTCTAAATTTTCTAATCGTCAATCATCAATTAATTAAAATCCTACGTTCACACCGAAAGTAAGGTTGAGGGGAATGGGATAGCCGAAGCCCGGATTCTCAGGGTCATTGCCAGTAAACTTACTGCTCTTAATCGTAATCAGGTTCTGAGCAGAAGCATAGAGACGGATGCGGTCCATGTGGAGTTTGTCGGTCACCTTCTTAGGCATGTTGTAACCCAACTGGATGGTGCGCAGCTTGGCGTAAGAGCCGTTCTCGATGTAGTAGCTGCTGACGCGACCCTCGTTGTTGGTGTCGCTCGTGGTCAGGGCGGGGATGTCGCTACCAGGGTTTGTGGGGCTCCAGGCATCGAGGGCACGCACGCCCTTGTTCAGGTAGGGCACGTTGATAGCGGAGTTAGCCCAGAAGTCGGTCTGCGACTTATAGCCGCGACAGTCGACGTCCACACCCTGCACGCCCTGCCAGAACATCGTCAGGTCGAAGTTTTTGTATTGCAGGTTGATGTTCAGACCCCATGTGAAGTCGGGTGTCGGGTCGTAGATCCAATCCTGGTCGGCCTCGGTGATGATGCCGTCACCGTTGAGGTCCTTGTAGCGGATACGGCCCAGTCCGGCACCCTCCTGACGGGCGTGGTTGTCAATCTCCTCCTGACTCTTGAAGATGCCGTCAGCAATGTATCCCACCTGCGAGAACATAGCATGTCCCACAACGCTCTTCACGCCATTGCCGCCGTACTTGCCGTTAGCAGCAACGGTCTCGGGCAACTTGGTGACCTCGTTGGTGTAGCTGCTGATGTTACCGTTGATGTCCCACGAGAAGCCGTTGGCGAGACTGTGGCGGTAGCCGACGGAGAGTTCCCAACCGTTGTTCTTCACCTCGCCAGCATTGATCCACTGGCCGCTGCCCTCACCCATGGCGGCGATACCCTCCATGAAGAGCAGGATGTCAGTGGTTTTCTTGTTGAACCAGTCGAATGAGCCGTAGACCTCGTTCCTCAAAACAGCAAAGTCGATACCGATATTGTTCTGAGTAGTGGTTTCCCACTTGATGTCGTCGTTGCCGCGCTGGGTGCGTACGTAGCCGTTAGCAAGGTCGTAACCGCCGTTCCTACCGACGATGTCGTAAGAAGTGCCTGCCTGACCACTGCCCCAAAGTCCCGTCGAAACCACCGACTTATACAGCGTGTAGCGGGCGGTGTTCGAAATCTCCTGGTTACCGGTCTGTCCCCAAGAATAACGCACCTTCAGGTTGTCGAGCCACTTCACGTTCTGCATGAACTTCTCCTGCGAGAGACGCCAACCTGCACTGACGGAGGGGAACGTACCGTACTGGTTGTTGCTACCGAAGCGGCTGGAACCGTCACGGCGGATGGTGAACGAGGCTAAGTACTTGTCATCGTAGGTGTAGTTCACCTTGCCGAAGAACGACACTAACGAGAAACCGTCGCCACTGCCCTCGGCCAGCTGCTTGCCCGCACCGGCACTGGGCCACATATAGTCGGTATTCAGGATGGCCAGCTCGTAGCGCTTGGCACTCTCCCACTCATAGTCCTGACGGTTCAGCTCCATACCGACCATGGCGTCGCCGCGATGCTTGCCTATCTCCAGATTGTAGGTGGCAATGGCGTTCCACATCCAGCGCATCCAATGCTCCTGCTTACTCTCGGCAGCACTGTCAGTACGCCTCACCTTACCATTCTCTATTGGGTAGGTGAAGAAGCGCTGCTTTTTCTGGGTGTAGTCCATGCCCAACGTGGTGCGCAGCATGAAGTTCTTAAACGGTGTAACGCTCAGGTGGACATCGCCGAACGAGCGCCACTGGGTATATTCGTTGTCTTTGGCGTTGGAAATCATGCTCAGCGGATTCTCGCGCTCTGAGTAGGCACCGAGGGCCTGGGCGTACTTGCCGTTTTCAGCGTAGATGGGGAAGTTGGGGTTGAACTCCAAGGCATGTTCCAACACACCACCAGGGGCATCGACGCCCTTCGTACGGTTAATCGTAAAATTCTCGCCAATGGTGACAGCACCGTTGAAGAGCTTGAAGTCGTTGTTGGCACGGGCCGAGAGGCGGTTAAACCATGTATCCTTGATGGTTCCCTGGTTGTCGTAGTAGCCTACGGAGAAGAAGGAACTACCCTTCTCCGAGCCGTTGCTCACCGAGAGGTTGTATTGCTGAACGACACCCGTGCGAGTAATCTCGTCGAACCAGTCGGTATCGCCAGCGCGTACCGTGCCGTTCTCGTCGAGGAACATATTCATGGTCATACCGTTCAATATGGGGTTCCCTTCTTTATTATAGGTCCAGTCGTAGTTATAGCCCACGTTATTGTTGTTGGGATTCAGTCCGTCGTTGACATTAGCCTGCCAGAAGGCACGGCCCCACTCGTTGGCGTTCATCGTCTCAATCTTGTTGGTATAGAACGAGGCGGCGAGGCTACCATCAAAGTTCACCTTAATCTTACCGTCCTTACCCTTCTTCGTGGTAATGATAATCACACCATTGGCAGCGCGGCTTCCGTAGATGCTGGCCGAGGCGGCATCCTTCAGCACCTGGATGCTCTCTATGTCGTTACCGTTCAACTCATGCATTCCGGCCTTCGTGGGCACACCGTCGATGATGTACAGAGGATCGTTGTCATTCAGCGTTCCGACACCACGGATGCGCACCGTCGCAGCACCGCTTGGGTTACCATCAGCTTGGATGTTCATGCCCGGTACGCGACCTTGCAGCGCCTTCATTGGATTGTTCTCGTTCTGCTTGGCCAGTTCGTCGACGCTCACCGTCGAGATGGCACCCGTCAGGTCGGCCTTGCGCTGGGTGGTATAACCTGTCACCACCACCTCACTCAGCAGTTGGGCATCGGCTTCCATCTTGACCTCCATGCCGTTCTTGGCAGGCAACTCAACAGTTTTGTAGCCGATGTAGGTAAATACCAGCGTCTTGCCAGCCTCTACCTTCAGCTTGAAGTTACCGTCGAAGTCGGTCACGGTACCATTAGTCGTGCCCTTCTCCATGACTGTCGCACCAATGACCGGCCCCATTTCGTCGGTCACCGTACCAGTGATTTCCTGTTGCGCGTACATTATTGTACACAGCATCGTTGCCAGGAAACTCAGAATGAATCGTTTCGCTTGTTTCATTTGCATTACGTTTTTAGTTGTTAATACTATTTGCGTTAAAAATCTGCTGCAAAAATACGAATAAAACCAATATGTGTATGAAAAATATCGTTCATCCCGTGCAAAATATGTTGCAATGAAACATAATTGCGATAGAATGAACGATAATTCTTATTGTTTAATGTTTCCGTGCGTCGCCAGGCAACATACCATACGTTTCCTTGAAACATTTGGTGAAGTAGCTGGGAGCGGTGAAGCCAACATCATAGGCTATCTCGCTGACACTCTTGTCGGTGGTAATCAGCAACTGATAGGCTCTGTTAAGACGGGCAGTGCGGAGCAGTTCGACGGGAGACGAACCGCTGACGGCCTTCACCTTGCGGTAGAGCTGAACGCGACTGAGGTTCATGTCGGCAGCCAAGTCTTCGACGCTGACATCACTGTCGTCCAAACGGCGTTCGACCACCTCCTTGAAGCGCGTGATGAAATGCGAGACGGCTGCAGGCTCAGCGTCCTCAGCGTCTGCAGATTCTTCTGAAGCTGCCGGTATCACTGATTCCTCTGAATTCTCTGGGGTTACTTCAGGTTCGGGCATATTCCACAAAGTATTGACAACGCGTTCGTGCTGTAGGGCAATCTTGCGGAGATGGTAGAGATAGAAGAGCACAAGTACGACAACGAGCAGGAAGATGAAGGCGATGGCCAGCCAACTGATGACGCGCTGGGTGCCGAGTTCGTGCAGATAGCTGTCGGCCTTACTATGCAGCAGGTCGAGTTGCGACGCCTGTCGCATGATTTCCTCGCTCTCCATCAACAGCACTTTTGCGTTGTCGCGAGTGACGAGCGCCGACATCAGCAGTGTCTCCTTCCCGTAGGGCTTGCCCTCAAGAATACGGATGGCCAAATCGATAATCTGGTCGCCATGAGTGGGATAGATGTACGAGGCGTCGAGCAGCGAATCGCGTACCAGTTGGATGCCGCCGTTCTCGCCAGGAAGGCCGTCGATGCCGCAGAATAGGGGCATGGAGCGAGGGGCGAGGGGCAAGAAAGCTTTTCGGGCGCCCATGGCCGTGCGGTCGTTGGCACCAAACATGAGATCGATGCGTACATCTTGATGATTGGCAAGCCATTGTCGGGTGGTTTCGTAGGCTGTAGGTTCCGTCCAGTCGCCCTGTAATGAAGCCACTACTTGGATGCCAGGAGCCTGTTTGATAGCGTCCATGAAACCATTGTGACGCTCGATGGAGGGTGAAGAGCCTTCCAGACCTTTGATTTCCATCACATTACCCTGTCCGTGAAGTCGTGCGACGATGTATTCGCCCATCACCCGCCCCATCTCGTAGTTGTCGGCACTGATGAAGGCCGTGAACTTCTCGCTGCTGGTCTTACGCTCGAACACGATGACGGGGATGCCCTTGTCATAAGCTCGGTCGATGGCGGGAGAGATGGTCTGCACCTGATTCGGGGCCACAACGAGCAGGTCAATGCCGCTATTGACCAGACTGTCAATCTGCTGCACCTGCCGCTCGTCACTATCGTAGGCGGCAGCAAACTTCAACTCTACGCCGTCATGGAAATATGCACCCATGCGCAGCTCAGCATTCTGCTTGTTGCGCCAGATGTCCTCCGAACATTGGGAGATACCGATGACGTATTTTGCTTGTTTGTGCGTACATCCCACAAACACAAGCCCCAAAGCCAATGCCGTAACAATTGTTAGTAGCCGTTTCATAATCCAGTTTTTTTTATTGTGAGGGCAAAGATAGTAATTATTTCTGAAATAGCAAGCGTTTTCGCACAAAAAAATCCGTCCAGACAATCATTTTCAGACTATCCGGACAGATTTATGAAGATTTTTACTTTTTTACCTTTTTACTATTTCACCTTTGCTACCAGTGCATTAGGATAGGTTGGCATGGCACCGTTCTGCGTGCAGACGTATGCCGACACCTCGACGGCAATGCGGTGAGCTTCCTCCATGGGTTTGCCGTTGAGGATGGCAGCGCAGAACGAACCCGTAAACGAATCACCAGCACCCACCGTGTCTGCTACCGTCACCTTCGGCGTTTCCTGGAACGACGTCAGCCCCGGTGCAAAGACATACGAGCCGTTGGTGCCACAGGTCAGCACGAGCATCTTCAACTTGTACTCGGCCAGAATCTTCTCGCAGATACCACGCATATCGAGGTCACCGTAGTCATACATCCGCTTGATGACTACCAACTCCTCGTCGTTGATCTTTAGAATGTTGCAACGCTTGAACGACTCCTCGATGACATCCTTGGTGTAGAACTGCTGGCGCAGATTGATATCGAAAATCTTCAGGCAGTCCTCAGGGGTATCGTCCAGGAACTGACGGATAGTTGCCCATGACGTAACATTGCGCTGGGCCAGCGAGCCGAAGCATACGGCACGTGCATTCTTTGCCACCTCAGCAATCTCAGCGGTATAGGGGATATTGTCCCAAGCCACGTTTTCCTTAATTTCGTATGTGGGAATGCCGTCGCCAGAGAGCGTCACCTGCACGGTTCCCGTAGGATATTTCACACGGGGCATCAGGTAGTTCAGCGAGTGTTCTTTCAATGCTTCGATAGTTTCGTCGGCCAGTGCGTCCTCGCCCAATGCGCTGACAGCCAGTGTCTGGAGTCCGAATTGTCCGGCATGATAAGCGAAGTTGGCAGGTGCGCCACCCAGTTTCTTTCCTTCGGGAAGTACATCCCACAGTGCCTCTCCGAGGCCTACTACATAACGTTTGTTCATATGATTCTTGTTTTTTAGCGTTTGATTCTTGGAATATAAGTAAAGAGGTAGATGACACCTATGGCCATGACGGCAACGGCACCGGCCTGTCCCATAGCATCGCTCATGACACCCATAACGAGCGGGAAGATGGTTCCGCCGAATAGTCCCATAATCATCAGACCCGAGACTTCGTTCTGCTTGTCGGGCACCGAGAGCAATGCCTCGGAGAATGCCATCGAGAAGATGTTCGAGTTGCCGTAACCCACCAATGCGATAGCGGTATAGAGTACCATCTTCGACTCGCCGCTAAACATCAATATCATCGAAGCCGCCATCAGGCACACGCTGATGATAAAGAACCAACGCGTCTTCATCACACGGAGGAAGAACGAGCCCGTCAGGGCTCCGATAGTACGGAAGATAAAGTAAAGCGAGGTGGCAAAGGCTGCCTCGTTGAGCGTCATGCCCACACGCTCCATCAGCAGTTTCGGCGCGGTAGTATTTGTACCTACGTCGATACCCACGTGGCACATGATGCCAAAAAACGACAGCAGCACGATGGGCTTCGACAACAGACGAATGCAGTCCATGAACGACGACGACTTGCCCTCCTGCATTTCCTCTTGAATCGGTGTCACCCACAGCAGCAGGGTGGCCAATACACCTACGACAAAGTAGACGATAAACAACACGCGCCAGTCGTAACCGAACGACGGCATGGCGGCCGTAGCACCCCACATGGCCAAATAGGGAGCGAGGAACGAGGCGATGGCCTTGACAAACTGTCCGAAAGTCAGGGTTGATGCCAGATTCTTGTCACCGATAATGAGCATGGCCAGCGGGTTGATGCTGGTCTGCATCAGTGCGTTGCCGATGCCTAACAGCGAGAATGCTACGAGCATGATGGCAAACGAACTGCCTAACAGTGGGATGAACAGCGACACCACCGTCACCACGAGCGATAGCAACACCGTATTCTTACGACCGATTTTGTTCATCAACATACCTGTTGGCACACTGAAAATCAGGAACCAGAAGAACACCAGCGATGGGAAGATGTTTGCCACCGAGTCTGTCAGACCTAAGTCTTCCTTTACATAGTTGGAGGCGATGCCCACCAGATCCACAAAGCCCATGCAGAAGAAGCAGAGCATCACCGGGATCAGGAAAATAGATTTGTTTTGATTACCCATATCTTTTCTTTTTTACCTTTTTACTTTTTTACTTTTTTACCATTATCTCATAGATCGTCGCCTTGCCGCTTTTTACCTTAATCATATTGTATGGTTCCGACGGGAATACAAGATTGGTCATGGCCATCTTGCCCTCAGCGTCGAAGACCTCAATGCTGCAGCGGTCGATGAAGATGCGCAACTGCTTTACCTGACCGTAGGTTGGAGCCTCGGTCACGCATGGGAATGCCTCGCTGAAGCTTACGTCGCCACTCACGGTGCGGTCCATCGTGAACGTCTGCTTGCCTCCGTCGTATTTCATCACGACTTGTTCGCCCTTGCCATTCTGCAACACGATTTCCGTCTGGTTCTTCGTGTCAACAACAATCTCGCAGGCCTCGGTCAGTTTCTTCAGCTTTGCACCACGTACGGCCAACATTTCCTTCGAGGGCGTCACGCTGACGTAGGTCTCCTCACCGTGCTGGAACAGACCGAGGTCGCGGGGAATGGAGTTGGCCGAGCGGAACTGCTTCGTAGGCACTTGATTGGCGTACTGCCAGTTGCTCATCCATGCCAACACCACGCGGCGGTTGTCGGGGGCATTATAGAACGAAACGGTAGCATAGTGATCCTTGCCGTAGTCCAGCCATTTCGTCACCTTTGGCATCGACTCGCAAGTGAACTTCCTACCATCAAACTGACCCACAAAATACTGCGTAGCACTACCACCGAACGGCCCTCCAGGGTTGATGTTGCACAGCAGCACCCACTTGCCATCAATTTTGAACAGATCCGGACACTCCCACACACCACCGTGATTGCCATACTCCTTGCCGAACGAACTCTCGTACTTCCAGTCCTTCAAATCTTTCGACGAATAGATACGCATCTCCTGTCCGGCAGCTAAGATGAGGTTCCAAGCCTTGATGTCCTCATTCCAGAACGGACGCGGGTCGCGGAAGTCAGGCACGTCACTGGTCGTCAGCACGGGATTGCCGCTATATTTCCTGAACGTACGTCCGCCGTCCTTCGACACAGCTATCGACTGCGTTTGATGATGACCTGCCGACGTGTACATCGCTACCACCTCGTCACCATTTGTTACACACGACCCCGAGAAGATGCTGCCCAGCCAGTCGGCCTCAATGGCTGCGGGCTGTGCCTCCCAATGAATCAGGTCGTGCGAGGTAGAGTGTCCCCACGTCATGTTCTCCCACTGGCTTCCATACGGGTTCCACTGATAGTATAAGTGCCACACGCCATCCTTGTAGAACATTCCATTCGGATCATTCATCCACCCATACACGGGCGTGTGATGATAAATAGAACGGAAGCGCTCGCGATTCGTCGTGTCGAACGTGTCGGAATACTTCATCTCCTTCCAGCAGACAAACTCGCCCACAGCACCCTTTTGCCTACGGTCACCATGAAACTCAATGTCCAGCAGCGCGGCACCCTTTAACTCATAGGGTACATAATAGTCCACGCGGTCAACGGCCAGCTTCACATTCAGCCGCTGCACCATGTCGTT
>Ga0247609_10003913_pt1 | contig 14974 bp, 8 predicted proteins | sample 172DNAGHGlowgp2_FD_193487 | JGI IMG/M metagenome (GOLD analysis project Ga0247609, IMG submission 193487) | Sheep rumen microbial communities from Palmerston North, Manawatu-Wanganui, New Zealand - 1728 DNA GHGlow gp2 | ecosystem: Host-associated > Mammals > Digestive system > Stomach > Rumen ...
CAAGTATCACAAAATCAATGTTTTTATCATCAACATTATATTGCTTAAATACTTCTTTTCTCTTATTCTCAATTAATATATTTAAATTACATTCCTGTGATACATGGGCATGCATTACAAGATTAGTTTTATCACCAATGCTTTTAGATAATAAATACATTGAATCCTCATTCGAAATATGACCATGATCACCTATTATTCTTAGCTTAGTATAATAAGGTCTATCAGATGCCATCAATAATTCTGGGTCATGATTTGATTCTAAAACATACGCCTCACAATTATATATTAAAGGCATTAAATCACTATGAACATAGCCTGTATCAGTTATGTAGCATAGCTTCTTATTATCCTCCTCAAATAAGAAACCAATTGGTTCTCTAGCATCATGGAATAAAGGTAAGATAGATATGCTTAATGTATTTATATTTATAGTAGGATACATGATAGTATCATCTATTCTTTCAACCTCTGTAATCATGTTAGTTTGTAGCTTATAGGATATATTCTCTAAATCCTTAATCTTATTATGCTCTCTTGCATAATCTGTGATCCATTTTAATGTACCCTTAGATATAATTACCTTCAAATTTGGTAATTTGATTAATTGGCTAAAAGCTCTAATATGATCGATATGTTCATGAGTTATTAGCAAGTAATTTATATCATTTAATGACATGTTTAATGGTGATAAACATTCCTCTATTTGCTTCTTACTAATACCAGCATCAATTAGGATATTTAATTCATTTGTTTTTAGCAATGAGCAGTTGCCTGCTGAGCCAGACGAAAAAACTGTATACTTCATAAATAAAAAAACCTCGTTATGATTATATCATAAGGTCATTTAATTTTAAATCAAATCTAGTTCATAATTTCACATAAATAAAATTGCGTTTTTCGTTGCTTTTACAAAAGAATAATGTTATGATAATATGTGCGTAAAATTATTAAGTGTAAAGGAGTTTTATTTAATGAACAAGAGTAAAATGGCGCGTAGAATGTGTACTGCAGCACTTGCTTCTGCGCTAACAATAGCACTAAGTTCATGTACCGGAGCCACTAATACATACGGCAAATTAGATGAGAAGAAAGACACAGTTTATGCTTCTGCTAATGGCTGTAATGTAACATATGGCGAATTATGGGATGAGCTTCAGTGGAGTTCAGAAAGTGTTTTAGAGAACCAAATTTCAAATGTAGTTCTTCAAAAATACTTCACTAACATCTACAATGTTATGAACAAAAATTTTGCTGACTTATCAGCAGATGAATTATCAGCAGTTGGTATTGAAAAGGATGCTACTGGTGCTGAGGATTCATTCAACGATTTAAAGAAGGAATATAGTGAAAGACTAGTTGACTATGTTATTCAGGATGTATTCTCATTAACATTCGATATCGGTGGTTATGAGGATGAAATCAAAAATCTAGAATCATACAACAAGATTTTATATGAAAACAAGTACATAGATAATATCTACAGTACTTATCATGTTTCTAGTATTGATAGCAAGCCATTAAAGGAATATGTAGTACTTGAGGATATGGGTGCAGACGTATCTTTCAAAGATAATTTTGATAATTATCTAACAATTGCTAATAGTGAAGAATTAAGACAAATCTACTATGTTGATTTTGCAAAGGAATTATTAGCATTTGATTCTTTAACTGAAGAGGTTGAAAAGGCTAACGAAGATGATGAGGATGATGATGACGATAAATGGGGATACTTCGGTACATCTGATTATGTCTCTATGTTCAAGGAGCATTTTACTAATTTAAATAAGGTAAATGCTATTGTCATTAAGTTCACATCAACTGAGGAATTTGAACAAACATTAAGAGCATTTGGTATTAGATATTATAAGGATAAGTTCTACTTCATTGACGCAACTAGTAGCACAATGAGCTATGATGACTATATCAAATATTATGATGAGTTCCAATCAAGCCAATTAAGTAATAAGGCTGAAGCTATTGATGATATGGCTATGATTGAAATCTATACTCAAATGTATAACTATTATTATGGTGGTTATAGATCAACACTTTCTACTGGAAATGTTGCATATAACGCAAGTACTGTAAAGCTTGACAATTTAAGAAAGCTTACAAGACAAATCATCGATGATTATAGTATTGATACAGATGAAAAGTATGAGAATGCTGTAAAGAACTTAATTGAAAACTATGATGATACAACATCAGATACATGTACTTTATATTCTAAGGAAACTTCTGATGATATTTCAAAGTCTTTAACTAATTTCTTACATGATACTTTAAGTGTTGAGGATTATTCAAAGAGATATTCTTCTTCTACTACATCAATTAATGATGGTTATTATGTTGGCTATAAGCTAGCTGATCAAAAATTAGACGCATCAGATGATGAAGATTACGAAACATTACAAAAATATTTAGATTTCTATAATACTGATAGATCTAATTACGAAATTTTAAATTTCATTCAAAAGGAAGAATTAACAAGTACTGTAGAAAAGTATTTAAAGGTTGAAAGATTAACTGAAACTAATATTACTTCATATTTAAATACTGCATTAGAGGATGTTAAGGTTAAGATTTATAATGAGCCAACTGAAATTGCTTATTTAGCTGCTCATTCAACATATTCAAAGACATTATCTAAGAATAGTGATTCTAATGTTATAGCATCTATTACTTACAATGATGTTACATACAATATTCAAATTGTAGCTGACAATTCTAAGCTTAGTGAAGATACTGATTCAACTAAGACATTAACTATTCCTGGAAATCCAAACAAGGCATATGGTGTATTCGATGAACTTGAAAGAACATCAGGTACTACTACTTCAATTGATTTAATTTCTAAGAAGCTTGTTAAGCAAACTAAGGCTTATGAAGAAAAGTCTAAGGATAGAGATAAGTATTTAGATTATATTGATGCTATTTTATATCAATTCTCAAATGGCTCATTTGAATCTAATGGTTATCCTTCTTCAATTGGTAAATATAATTTCTTAATGTTATATTTCCATACTGCTGTAATCGATGAAATTATTGACAACTATTATAAGGTTCAATTTGCATCAGTTGACTTATTAACTGACTATTCAAGTGATAAGCTAATTGATTTCTTCTCTGATTATTCACAAAATCTATATGATACATTCTTCTCTTTATCAGGAACAAGAATGGTTGTATACTTCGATGGTAACGATGATAGTAAGGCTGATAAGACATCTGCTACAAATGCATGGCAAAATCATGTAATCACTGCAGATGAAACTGACGTAACAGAATTCATTGGCAAGACTCGTGAATATGTTGCTAAGAAGATGATTAATGAAATCTATACATTAATCGCTGCTTCTACAAGTGCACATGCAGATAAGCTATCTGAGATTGTTAGTGAAATTCAAGGTTCAGCTAAGGTAGAATACGAAAATGATGAAAACCCACTTGCTTCAGAAAACAAATGGGCTAAGTACTTACATTTAGGATTAAAGGTAAAGACTGCTGATTTATCTGTATCAAATACTTCAACTGATGTTGACTTCAACATTAAGCAAAGAGTATATGATTATTCAAGAGGTCATAACGAAGATAATACTAAGACATATCAATATTTCTTAAATCAAACTACTCCTACATGCTTCATGGAGACATTAACTGATGCTTCATTAACAAATGATGATATCGTTATGTCTGAGGATGGTTATAACTTAATTCTTATTACAAGTGGTACAGCTAAGTCTTCTGCTGAATTCACAGAAAAGAAAAATAGCGAAAACATCTTAACTGATATTTATTTCAAGTATAATGACAAGAACATTACAATTGATAATATTTATAACGATGGTGAGCAATTAAATAAGAATCAAATTAAGTACTATGTATTAGATTATGCTATAAATAATTCTTCTACTGTTGTACCTAATTCTTTAGCTGATGCATTTAATAATTATTTATCTGGAATTGTAAGTAGATTCACAAGTTCAGAAACACAAAGAATTGTATTATTAAGTTTCATTAGAAATAAGTCAGGCTTAGATTCATCAACTAAATTCTATGATGTAGTTAAGTTTGATAATGAAGCATACAATGGTGTAGATGGTATTTTCAATAATTACATTTTAATCAACCAAAGAAATGCTGATAATTACAATTATATTTATAATGATACAACTGGTACTTCTAATCCATATGAAACATGGTGGGATGAAATATCACAAATCGTTGATTCATTATTATTAGAGGATAAGTAAGAGGGGGCAAAGAATATGAAATTAAAAAAGATTATTTTCGGTGCCTCTTTAGTAGGCCTATCTACATTCGCATTAACATCTTGTTCAAGCGAAAGAAACACAAGCGTACCTGTTGGCGATTTAGATTTAAATGCTACAGTTGCTACTGCATTAAATAATTCATTAACATTAAACAATAAAAATTATTACAACAAATTACGTTACTCAGGAAATACATTAGTAGAAAATAAGATTAGAGAAGCTTTATATAATAAGGAATATAAGACTTTAACTGCTTTATTCTATGGTGAAACATTAACTGAGGAACAAAAGAATCTTCTTATTCCAACTAAGGATGGCGAAAAGCTATTCACTTTAGAAGGAACTGAATTAAGTGAGGTTGGCGATGACAACCTTACTTATATCAAGAAGAATTTATATAAGTCTATCAATAAGCAATTATCTTCATTAATTCTTGGTTCTACTTCTGCAGAAACTATTAAGAATTATAAGCAAGATGATTTAGATAAGAAGTATAATTCATTTATTACTGCTAGAGCTAGAATTAATCAAACATTTACTAAAGCAGATTTAACTTATACATTACCTACTGATAAATCAGATTTAGTATCTTTTGATCATGTAACTGATGAATGCTTCAAGAAGATTGTATCTGGATACCTATTAACTGAGGCTGCAAATTTAAGTGCACAAAATGCTTTATATCAAATTGCAGACGAAGAATATGTATCTAAGTATGATGATACTGAAGATGATGAACCAACAAAGAATACTAACCTTTTATATGATAAGGACGGAGATTATCTAAAGGATAGATATGATTCTACTATAAAGACATATGGTACTTATCATGCAATTATTATTCAATTTGATTCATTAAAGCAAGCTAACAAGGCTATTGAAGGCTTTGACTTCACTTCAACATCTTTAGATACAATTAAGCAAAACTATTTAGCGCTTTATAACAATTATTACAACTATAAGAATATCACTAGCTTAAATGATGAAAAGTTCACATTTAATGTAAATTCTATTAAGGATGATTTTGATGATTTATCTTCTTCAATCAAGACATTAATCAAAGAAACATTCGAAGAGGATCCAGATGATATTACAAAGCAATATTTAAGTCAGCCAAGAAATATTGATAATAAATATGTAATGGCTATTAGATATGATTCTACTTATTCTATCAATGATGGTACTGAAGAGACTGAGTGGAAGGATTTAGATGATGCTACAAAGGCAAAGTTAACTAAGAAGTTTAAGTATGACATCTTAACTGACAATGCTTCATCTTATGTTAATACAAACTATCAAACAATGATTTATAATCGTAGTAATAACGATGATGAGTCAGATGATATCTTAATTTATGACCCAGTATTTGAATATAAGTTCTATTCTACTTATTCTAATGAATATGTATTAATGGATGCTGAAAAATTCGATAATAACAACGTCATTTCTATTAAGATTGATGGTTCTGATACTCCATTCACATATTCAGTTAAGGATTTCTATAATGATGCCACAAAGGAATATGGTTCTTCTGTTATTTATAATTATTTCTCATTAGAGTATGCTTATAAGTATTATGATGACTATGTAGATTCTGATACACATGATGATAATGTAGATGCATTAGATTCTGCAATTAGCACATTTAAGAGTAATGAGGATGCTTCATATTCTAAGGAAGTTGGTTTAGAGAATTACTTATTAATGGCTTATGGCTATGATAATAAGGATGACGTAATCAAGTATTATTATGATGCTTCTACATGCTTAAAGAGCTATTTAGCACAAAACGTATATAAGGAATGGGCTAAGGAAAATGGCGATGGAACATATACTTATGATTCAAACCTAGCTACATCAAGCTTCCTAAAGACTATTCTAGACACAGGTAATGCAACATATTCAGATTTATTTGCAATTAACCTAGACCATGTATTAATTAATTTAGATGACGATGGTGATGGTTCACCAGATGATCCTGCTAAATTCTTTGAAAAGACAGGTGTTACTCAAGCTGAATATGAAGAGCAAGTAACATTATTAGCACAAGCATTATATAAGGAAGCTATATATGTTCATGATGAATATAATGAAAGCAAGTCTTATTATGAAGTATTTAAGTTTATTAAGAATCAATTCGAATTAGGCGAAAAGATTTATAATACAACTTTAGGCGCTGCTAACTGGGATGAATGGAGAGATAATAACAATATCAAATTTAACTTCCTATTAACAGTTGAGCAATTAGCCGCTTCTTCTGATATCGACCAGGATTCAGTATCTAACTTCGTTGAGAAGTTCAAGAACTATGTAATTGACACTTATAAGGCATGTGTAGCTGATGATGTATCAACAAGCTTTGATCATGGTTCAGTTTATGTATATGATAGTACAAATAAGAAGATTGAATTATGTACTAAGGAATCAGATTCTACAAATATCACAGCTGATAAAATGTGTGCTACTGAATTTGGTTACCACCTATTAATCTTAAATAGCTATACAGAGCCTTCAAAGACTAACTATACAGCTAAGGATGACCCATCTGGTATTCAATCCGCAATTGAGGTATTAGTTTACAAGGATGAGGACAATGAGGATAATAATATCTATGTAACAATGAATTCATATAATGAAGAAACTACAAAGATATCATTCAATCAATTCTTTATCTACTATTGCCAAGGCAATATGAGCCAAACATCTTCATTAGATAGCTCAATTTCTGGCTTAATTGGTTCAATGTGCGATAACGCAACTGGTACTTATACTTCTTCTAATTTCCAAAATTATTTATTAATTAATTATTTAGGAATTAATATTAGTTCTAATGAAACATTAACAAGTGTTGTTAACGCTGAAAAGAATTATTATAAGATGCTAGTACTTGATTATAATGAATCAACTGATGAGGATAAGAAGTCAGAATTCTATGATTGGGTAAATGGTGATTTAACTATTTGGAATAGACCAAATCAAAAGTAAAAATAAAAAAGCTAAATTTTCGAATTTAGCTTTTTCTTTTTGTCTTAGTTTTCTTTAATTAAAGATAATGCCATCTTATGCTTAGCATAATCAATATCAATTACATAAACCTTAACATTATCTCCAACAGATAATATATCTGATGGATGGTTAACCTTATTTCTTGACATCTTAGAAATATGAACTAATCCATCATATTTTACACCACAGTCAACAAAGGCGCCAAAGTCTACTACATTTCTAACAACACCATCAAGCTCATCGCCTACCTTGATGTCTTCAAAGTGCATTATATCGCTTCTTAGAATTAAACCCTGATAATCATCTCTTATATCTCTTAAAGGAGCTATAAAGGCATCTAGAATGTCATTTAATGTATACATATCAGTATTTAATTCCTTAACTAATTCATTCTTATCTAATTTAGATACTGCATTCTTCATTTCCTCAGTACCTAAGGCATTAGTATCTAAATTCATCTTCTTTAATAGCTTTAAAGCTATTGGATAGCTTTCTGGATGGATAGGTGTCATATCTAATTTATTTTCACCATCGATAATTCTTAAGAAGCCTACACATTGCTCATATGTTTTAGGTCCCATCTTAGAAACCTTCTTTAAATCCTCTCTAGAATTAAATCTACCATTCATATCTCTAAAAGCTACGATATTTTTAGCAGTAGCCTTAGTAAGACCTGATACATAAGATAATAATGAAATAGACGCAGTATTTAGGTTTACACCAACCTTATTAACGGCATCATCTACTACATCATCTAGACTTTTTTCAAGCTTTGATTGAGTAACATCATGCTGGTATTGACCAACACCAATAGATTTAGGGTCAATCTTAATTAATTCAGCAAGTGGGTCTTGAATTCTTCTAGCAATTGAAATAGCTGATCTCTTTTCAACTGTTAAATCAGGGAATTCCTCAATAGCTAGCTCTGAGGCAGAATATACTGACGCACCAGCCTCACTAACCATTACATATTTAACATCTAGCTTATTCTCATTAATTATTTCAGCAACGAAGGCTTCAGTTTCTCTACCAGCAGTACCATTACCAATTGCGATAATAGATACACCATATTTCTTAATTAAGCTAACAATAGTCTTCTTAGATTTTTCTACTTCCTTTGGATCAATCTTAGAATCCTTAGATCTTTCATTTGGATAAATAACACCAATCTCTAATACTTGGCTCGCAGGAGATATAACAGCTAGCTTACATCCTGTTCTATAGGCAGGGTCAATGCCTAATACAGTCTTACCCTTCATAGGAGCCTGAAGTAAAATATTTTTTAAATTTAAAGAGAAAATCTTAATTGCCTGCTCTTCTGCCTTTTCGCTTAAAATACTTCTTATTTCTCTTTCAATTGATGGAGAAATTAATCTCTTATATGAATCAGCGATTGCCTCTAATAATTCATCCTTAAATAATGATTCTCTCTTTTTAGTAATCTTATATGATAAATAATCTAAATCTCTTTCAGGCTGTAATGTAATAGATACATTGATAATTCCCTCATCCTCAGCTCTATTAATAGCTAATACTCTATGAGGCTTAATTCTACCTACATTCTCGCTAGAGTCATAATAATTAGCATATTTCTCATCTAAATCCTCAGCCTTAGCCTTTTTCTTACAAGAAATAGTACCATATTTTAAGGCAGCATCTCTAATATATTTTCTATATTCTGCATTGTCAGAAATTCTTTCGGCAACAATATATTTCGCACCTGTAATAGCTTCATCATATGTTTTAACCTTATCATTAATAAACTTATTAACATATTCTTCCTTAGTACCTCTTTGATATAGCTTAAGCATTATATCAGCAAGTCCATCTAATCCAGCCGCAATAGCCTCAGTAGCCTTAGTTTTCTTCTTTTCCTTAAATGGTCTATATAAATCTTCAACTTCAATAAGCTTAGTAGATGCCATAATTTGATTTCTTAATTCATCTGTTAATAAGCCCTTTTCTTCAATTAATCTAATACAGTCATTCTTTCTCTTTTCTAGATTAACACCATATTTATAGGCTTCATCAATCTTTCTTATTTCTTCCTCATCTAACCCACCTGTAGCCTCTTTTCTATATCTTGCGATAAAAGCTACAGTCTTATCATCAGCAAGCATTTCTAAAACTGCGATGATGTGTTCCTTCTTACAATTTAGGGATTCACTTACCTCATTAATTACATTTTCACTTACTACTAATTCACTCATATTGCCATCCTCCATTTATGAAAAATAAGGTCATAATAGACCTTATTAATTCTCATCATTTGATACAAATTTTTGATTCTTCATGAATACTACAGCGTTATTAACCATTGTATTTGATACATCAGCTAATGTATTTGTAGTTAAAGATAATGTCTTCTTTTCATCATTAACGAAATCCTTAACAAGACCATCCTCGTCAATTAATCCAAAGAATAATGTATTAGTTGAATCATCAGTACCACCAAATAATGAATCTGCGAAAATAGTTGAATTATCAGCTATTGCTGTATCAACGATATATAATACAGCCTTTGCGTCATCATCTGCAGTCTTATTATAATCATCAATTTCACCTTGAAGCTTTACTAATTGGTTAAATACTGAATTAGCTGTCTTGTTATATAAGAATGTAACATCTTCATCATCCTTATCCTTACCATCATCGATAGCCTTATCTGCATAGAATGTAGTTAAATCAGTAGCGAATACAAAGATATAGTTTACGAATGTATTTTCACCACCATCATTTACATTATGATGCATTAAAACTCCATCGTATGAAATCTTATTAAACTTAACCTCTTCATCATTATATTTGTATGATAAATTTGTTGATTCTCCACCAAAATAATCTTGAATCTCATTTTCATTTGACTTAGTTACAAAATATACAATTAACCAAATTGATACACCGATTACAATTAATCCAGCGACAATACTACTAAATATAATCCAGAACTTTTTAGTCTTAAAAACACTGTCCTTTGATACGCCCTTAGTAGCATTGGTATTTACTTTTTTTCTCTTAATAGTTGCCATAAATACTCCTCTTATGCTTAAAATAAACAAAAATCAATTTATTTTATCATAAAATCAACTTTTAAACAAGTTTTATAACCTTAAAGTTATAAATATGATTATTTATTTTTGCTCTTACGCTCTAAATCCTCTTCAACTAATTCCTTTAGCTTTCTAAATCTATGATTTAGACCTGACTTAGTTAAATATGGATCATATTCCTCATGAATGATTTCTAAGAGCTCAGATAACGATGCTTCTACGTTATCCTTTCTAACCTTCATGACCATTAATAACTTATTATCTAGCTTAGATAAATCAAAATGATATTCAATATATTGAATATTCTTTAGCTGCTCAGAAGCGGCTGAGTTAGTTTTAGTTTGATTTGCTAAATCTAGATTTATTGTTCTTTTAGCTGTTGTTTTTATTTCCTTAGTAATAATTATATTTTGATAATATTCCATTGATTTTGAAGCACCAATTAGATATAAGAATTCTCCTATAGAATCCTTACTTTTAATATAAACAATATAATTATTCTTTCTTTTTGCAATTCTAGCATTTAAATCAAATTCATTCATAATTCTTTGTAATGCTAATATTTCAGTGTCAGAATTATATGATATCTCTAAATGAGATGATTTTGAATTAGGATCATTTACAGAGCCTCGAACCAAGAATGCACCTCTTAAAAATGCCTTCTTTTGTTCCTCATTTTCAAATTCAGTCATTTCAAAGCCTAATAAATTATAGTTCTTAATAATGCTATCAGCACCCTTAGATATTTCACAAGTAAAAACAACGTGATTATCAAGTCTTGAAATAGTTCTTGATAAAACTGAATAATCTAGCTCATATCTTTCCTTTAGGATTTTAATATATCTTCTAATAATACCCATGGAATTACATGTAAATGAAATTCCTAGGTTTTTACCAAGTTTTACCTCACCAGCAAATCTTAAAACACCTAAAACTTCAGCATATTCAATACCATATTCTTCATTTTCAATATGTAATAAATCTTCCTTAACTTGTGTTGTAAAAGACATAATTATTCACCACAAATTTCTGTTAATTGTGACATATTTTTAATAACATAATCAGGCTTTTCATCTAATAATTCCTCAATACTTGCAGAATATAATACACCACATGCTTTAGCATTAGCAGCTTTAGCTGCCTTAATATCACTTAATGTATCACCTACATATAATGTATTTTTAGATTCAAGCTTATTAATTGCCATTAATATACTTTCTGGATCTGGCTTTGGCTTTTCAAAATCACCTTGGCCAATGATTAAATCAATATAATCAGTTAATCCAAATAATTCAATTGTATGCTCTACTAAATCCTTCTTCTTAGAAGATACAATACCTAGCTTATATCCCTTTCTATGTAAAATCTTAATTGTTTCCTTTACAGTAGGGAATAGCTTAACATTTTCATCATATCCAGCAACGTTATACTCTCTATAATAAGCAATCATTTCATTAATTTCATCCTCATTATCGCTATATTTAGAGAATGTTTGATATAATGTAGGACCAAAGAATGAAACATATTCCTCTTCAGTTATTTCTAAATCTGGTCTAAATTTTTGGAATGTATGCTCAAAAGATCTAGTTATCCATTCCTGACTATTTAATAATGTACCATCTAAATCAAATAAAATAGTATCGAATCTATTATTTTCAATTTCCGCTAATAAATCTGCATATTTAATTTCAGTAGGGAAAATAACCTTACCCTTAATTTCCTTACCACCTAATACTCTCTTTAATACTAGGAATGAAATACCAACGATAATAAAGATAATAGATACTAAAATCGAAACTGGAATAGGACCTGCCATTAAAGGCTCTGCTACTCCACTTTTTAATCTTAATGATTCTGTAAATATTCTTACACAGCCATACCAAGTTAAATAAATACCAATCATATCACCAGAATTAAGATACTTCTTATCCTTTCTTCTAATGACAAGCATAAATACTAAGCATACTAAATTTAATAATCCTTCATATAAAAATACTGGATGTCTATAGGCACCATTAATATACATTTGGTCACCAAAAATCTTTAATACATATTGGAACCACTCAGCTTCTACAGATGGACCATATAGCTCTCTATTAAAGAAATTACCCCATCTACCACAAATCTGACCAACGAATAATCCTGGAGCGATTAGGTCTAAAATACGATACATTGGTATCTTTCTCACCTTACAATAGATAGGTGCTATTATACATGTAACTAAAACACCACCCTGAATCGCAAGACCAGCAAGGCCTATAAATTCACCATTTCTAAAACCGATTATTTCTGCGAAAGAATTAAAATCACTAGCGTTAAATATTACATACCAAAGTCTCGCACCAATTATTGCGGAAGGTAAAATTATAGCTAAACCAATATAAATTGAATCTGATGAAACACCAAGTCTTCTACCCTCTTTTAAGCCTAAAATTACAGCGATTATTACACCAATTAAAATACATACTGCATACCAAGATATATTTAAGCCAAATAAGGGGAATGTTGGATTTATATAATTAAACATATTATTCACCCTTATTTGATGCCTTTCTATCTACCTTTGATACAAAATCTTCTGCAGAATTATGACCTAATAATTTTAATTTTTCATTCATAGCCGCAGACTCAACTAATAATGAAACTGTACGACCTGGTAATACTGGAATAGTAACCTTAGATATTTCTGTATTGAAATATTTAATCTTTTCATTATCTAAGCCTAAACGATCATAATATTTACCCTCGTCCCACTTTTCAAGCTCTACAACTAATCTAATATTCTTTCTTTCTCTATATGATGAGGCACCAAACATATTAATAACATCTACAATACCGATACCTCTTATTTCCATAAATCTTTTTAAAATATCTGGAGATGTACCAATTAGATTTCCTGGCTCCTTTTCCATAATCATAACTAAATCGTCGGCAATTAGCTGATGTCCTCTTCTAATTAATTCTAGGGCAGTTTCTGATTTACCGATTCCACTCTTACCTATGATTAATGTACCCATACCATTAATATCCATTAATGTACCATGAACAGAAAGCTTTTCTGCGAATTTTTCTTGTAAATAAGTATAAATCTTTGATGAAGTATTTGTTGTTCTTAGCTTAGATCTTAAGATAGGAACACTATATTTTTCTGCATAAGTAATAAATAGCTCATCAATTTTAACTCTTTCAGAAAATACTAAGCATGGTGGATTAAGCTCAAAAATCTTTTCTACATTTTTAGCCTTAACATCATTTGATAATGTTTCTAAAAATGAGGCATCCTTACTACCAATTAATAAAACTCTTTTACTTTCAAAGAAATCAAAGAATCCAGCAAATTCAAGGCCTGGTCTTGATATTTCATCTTCTGTAATTTTATTATCTAATCCCTTTTCACCTGCAATTAGCTCAAAGTTATTATCTTTTTTAAATTTTGCAATAGAAATAAACTCTTCCATTTAACCCTCCATCATTTTAAAAGCTTTCTTGAAACATATGATGCACATATATCTGATACTAATATTGTTATAAATAAGAATATCATTGGATCATATAATTCAAACACAAGCGTATTTATAAGCGCAAATACAAAGTATTTTAATATTATTAAAATTATCTTAATAGAAAGATATATCTTATCATATAAAAGCCTTAAATAATCAAATGTTCCTGTAATAACAAATCCAAATGCTAAGGATAATCCAGCAATCATAAGTGGTAAATAATTCGTATTCTTTAAGAACGAGAATGTAATACCAAACATTACAAGAACAAATAAGAATGCTATAGCAAATTCACTTATGTATCTACAAACATATAATAGGAAAACCTTAAATGTAAATTTCTTTTTAATGAAATCTCCATTTTCGATACTAGCATTTATTATATTTTTTAATTCATTTAAGGTACGCTTTTCTTCCTCTGTTAATTTACCTGAATTAATTTGTTCATCAATTTCCTTGATGAAATCCTCAGGCTTTTCCTTTTTGTTTTTAGGCTTAGGCATAAAATCACCAACCCATTTTATTTATTTAATATATTCTTTAAATATTGTCCTGTATAAGATTTTTCACATTTAGCAATGTCTTCAGGTCTTCCGGTAGCGACTACCATACCACCCTTATCTCCACCATCAGGTCCCATATCAACGATATAGTCTGCTAGCTTAATAACATCTAAATTATGCTCAATAATTATTACAGTAGCTCCTGTATCAGCTATTCTATTAATAACATTCATAAGCTTTTTAATATCATCTGTATGTAAGCCTGTAGTTGGCTCATCCATTACATATAATGTTTTATTATTAATCTTTGAATGAAGCTCATAAGCTAATTTAACACGCTGTGCCTCACCACCTGATAATTCAGTAGATGATTGACCAAGCTTAATATAGCCTAAGCCTACATCATAAAGTGTTTGTAGCTTAGATTTAATCTTAGGAATAGCATCAAAGAATTCTAACGCTTCCTCAACTCTCATATCCAAAACATCGGCTATATTTTTACCCTTAAATTTTACCTCTAATGTTTCAGACATATATCTTTTACCCTTACATACCTCACAAGGCACATAAACATCTGGTAGGAATTGCATTGATATTCTCTTAACGCCATCTCCTCCACAGGCTTCACATCTTCC
>Ga0247609_10003914_pt1 | contig 14968 bp, 13 predicted proteins | sample 172DNAGHGlowgp2_FD_193487 | JGI IMG/M metagenome (GOLD analysis project Ga0247609, IMG submission 193487) | Sheep rumen microbial communities from Palmerston North, Manawatu-Wanganui, New Zealand - 1728 DNA GHGlow gp2 | ecosystem: Host-associated > Mammals > Digestive system > Stomach > Rumen ...
TTTAAAAGGTCAAAAAACTATTAATCTAGACAGTTATTTTAGGGGAACTTATAATTTAGAAGTTTCTAGATTATTTCATATAAGTTCTTATCAAGCTAAGTATATTGATTTAATTGGCAGACTAGGACACGAATCTATTGAGAGCCAAGCAAAAAAAATAAAAACTGGCGAATACATTCTAGTAGATGATGATTCAGTTACCGGTAAGACTATTAAAACAGTTAAAGAAAAACTACCTAAAGATATTGTTATTAAAGAAAACTATATCTTAGCTAATAATATACATGAAAATATATTTGATGTTGTAGATTTACGAGACTTTATTATTGGTACTAACAATAGTGGTCTTGTAGTCCAATTACCTAATGGTACAGTTACTAGAGCACCTTATGTAATGCCATATGTAAATTTAACTACTAGAGCTAGTATTCCACCTAAGAAAGAAAGAGAATTCTCTATAGCTATTTGGCAAATGAATAAAGAATTCTATGAAGAGTACAATAAAGATTTTCAATTAAAGGAAGCTGATCCTAATTTTATTAAGTTAATGAAATACGTAGGATTTAAAGATAACGATAAAATTATTGATATCTGTAATTGGCATATTATTAAACTATCTAATGAACATTATCGTATCGAAGCATATAATGATAACTTAAGAACAAATATCATTGATTTTTTAAAAAGTGTTGCCATTGATGAATTCGGTTTTAACGAATGGAAAGAATATCTTGAACATAAATCATTTACACCATATAAAATAGATACTTCTAAATTCTTAGTAATGTTCAATAATACAAATGATATTATTGCAACTATTGGAGCCTTAAAAGTTGATGAAGAAAGTATTAAACTCAATAGTTTCTATGTCAAAAAAGAATATCGTTATCAACATCTCGGTACCAAATTATATAATAAAATAATTAATTACTCTATTGAAAAAGGGTATAAGTCGATGATTCTGTGTACTTATGATAAATACGATGTTGCCACCAAGTTTTATCAAAATAGAAACTTCAGAAAATATAAAACTGAAGAATTAGAAAGATGGTATCGAAAGGATTTAACAAAGATATGAAAGAGGAAAAAATAATAGAACAATTCCTTTCCATAAATGATAGTAGTAATAATCCTACTAATGGTAAGTATTCATCAAAATCTATTAGTTTCTATAAAGATATTAAAGAATGGCAAGATCTTAAATTAGGAAATAAATATCCAATTCGACCAATTCAATTTACTTTTGAAATAACAAACAAATGCAACTGTAATTGTAAGGATTGTGGTATGGCAGCCAATAGAATGGAGGTCGAAAGAACAAGCATTGAGGAAAATGAACTTAAAACGCTTGTAGATAGTTTAGAAAGAATGGGTATTCCAGCTTTTGCTATTACCGGAGGGGAACCATTTCTAGAATTTGATAAAATCTGCTCCATGATTGAATATGCGAAAAACAAAGTAGATGTTATTAAGATTATCTCTAATGGATTCTGGGGAAGAGATGCCAAGCATTATTTTCAATATTTAGAAAAAAATGGTTTCTTTGCAAATAATTTCTTTGTGCCATCACTTCAAATATCTATTGGGGAACAGACTGTTCCTCTAGAATATATATGTAACATAATCAATTACGTTACAAACCATTATCAAAATAATGAATTACACCTAGGTATCATTCATACTAGAGAACCTAATTTAAAAGAATCAAAATTAGTAAAACTATACAAAACTTATATTGAAAAGTTTGGATCATTTCCAGAGAACAGAGTATTCCTAACCGAATCAAATTATGTAAATTCAAATCCACTAGCAACTGAAAAAATAGCGGTAGAAACTACTAAAGTATACGATATGTTACCAAACTGTAGCAATAGATTTACTCAAAAAATTGGCACCTTTGTTAGTCCAAAGATTTTTATGAAATGTAACGGGGACTGTTATCCATGTGAAGTATTTAATATTCATGAGTGTATGTATTTAGGAAATTATTTTAAAGATGGTTTAAATATCATTTTAGAAAATTATAACAATAATAAATATATCAGCTTTATAAGAGATTATGGAACAAATAGTTTTAGAGATGTTATACCTAAAAAAACATTAGAACAGGTTCAAGTAGAGACTGTTTGCCAAGCTTGCGAATACTGCATCAAATACGCTGAAGAGAAGAGACTAATCAGGTGATAATATGAAAAACTTAAATGAAGAATCAAATATAAAATATTTATTTTCAAAAGAAAACTTTGTTCCTCAAGAAATATACAAAGCTAAAAATAGATTTATACCAATTTATATAAATCCAACTTTATTTGAAGAAATCTTTGGTATCGAATATGACGAAGAAAAAGCATCAACATTAATTGCTAATCTCTTTTCTATCACCTTGAATAAAAATAATTCTAATGGTGAACTTATTGGTACCGGTTATGCCGATAGACAAAGTGACCCAATGGGTATTTCACTAAGTGGTAATGAAGGATCAGGAAGAGCATTCTTCTATGGAGATTGTTTCAATATTAAAGGTGATAAAACATCATTAGCAACTTCTAAAAATGAAAAGTATAATAACGGAAAACTTCCATTGCAGGCTGGTATTAAAGAAACAATAATCAGTAATATTCTAGCAAGAGAATTATCCGTTCCAACATTTGAAACCTTAGCATTATTAGATACTACTAATACTTTTGAATTTATAAGTGAATCTCTATCTATCGATGATAAAATCGAACAAGAAAAATATATCTTACCTACAGTTATTGAAATAAGAGTTAATAAAGAAAAAGAATTATATAGAGTTAGTAATGCTTTTATTAATCAAGATACTTTTAGTTTTGAACAGCTTCAAGAAATGGCCGATAAACTAGCTCAAATAGAAGCAGAGAAGTTTATGAATAGATTTCTTCATGGTTCTTGGTCAGTAGGTAATATATCAACTAACATGAATTTAATTGATTTTGATACTGCATCTTTCACAAAAGGAAGATGTCCAACGTATTCAAATACTAATAAATATAAAGCTAACTATTTTGGTTTTGAATTAGAAGGGTGTAAAAGAATAATTGAATTATTATTTCACAATAGTTTAAAAGATAATAAAGAATTAAATGATTTATTAACATATATGGATGATAAATACACTGAATATTTAAAAAAAGAGTTTTGTCGCCTAATAGGTTTGGACTATAGTACATACTATATAAAATATCATGATTTAATAGATGAACTATTTAATAAATTTAATTATTTATCTAGACAATTTTTACCAAACTATTATGAACTACATGTCTTAGAAAGCAATTCTTTTAAAACCTTTATTTATGACTTTTCTCGTTTCTTTAGGTTATATTTAATTGGTAAAAATAATGATCCTACAGATCTATTATATGGAATTAATCTATTATTAAATGAAACAAAAAAAATAAGTTATAAAAAAACCGGTTTTATAAAAGATAAAGTAGAAGAATTCTTTGGAGAATATATCATAAGAGATATTAATGAAAATCAAATTTTTAATGAAGCTGTTAGTTTTATAAGATTATATGATGAATTATTTAATGAAATCCAAAAAGAAACAACATTAAGAGAAATAGAGTTTAATCAATACATCATCAATATGGATAGACATTATTTATATGAAAGGGGAGGTATATACCAAGATTTAGCACAGTTATATTATGAAGGAGTTCTTAATCCTTTAACATTAAATCGGATAATAAATAGTTTAATAAAAACTAATATTAGAAATATACCAAATAATAAAGAAGAAATACTTTGTAATTTGGTTTTAAATGAAAAATATCTAACATACATGGTTCTAGCAAAAGATTACTATTACTTTGTTTTAGTACCATATCAAAATTACAAAATAAGATTTGCTAAATTATGTATTGGCAATGAAGATTATATGTTCCAGCATAATGATGATAAAACATCATCATTAACAAGTGAAAAAATTGCCTATACTAATTTAAAGGAAATAATTGAATTAAATCCATTGTTCTTAGTAAACGGTAAAAATGATCATAAAGAAATAACACAGAAAATATTAAGATTACGAAAAAAATAGGAGGGATTATTATGGGAAGTATATCATATTCATCTGGTAGTGGAAGTAGCATTAGTAGGAGTAGCAGTTCAAATAGAACAACTGAAACTTCATCTTCACTAAAACAATATATTGCTTTGCTTCAAACATATGAACAAAATGTAAAAAAAATTAATCAATTAAAAAAAGATTTAGAAAAAGCACAAGAAGAGTTATATGGAATTGATTCTAAAATAAGAGTAGCATTTGATAATCTAGATCCAGATACTAAAAGACTAATTATATCTACATTTGGTATAGCTGATGTTGAACAAACACAACAAGACCCAGGAATGACTTTGGGAAAAAGACCTAAAAAATATTAAAATACTATTACTAAGGATTTTTTATGAAAAAGAATTACAATCAAGCAGATGCTGAATGGGAATGGTATATAGGTCAGCTATATTCTAAATTAATTAAAAATTTATTTATAAAAAGAATTAATTGTGTAGTAGAATTAGCTCCTGGTTTTAGACATAAAATTGCTGATGCTCTAAAAGAACTAGATTTTAAAGGAACCATTTATGTAATAGATAATAGCAGTGATGTTTTAACATATGTTAAAAAAAAGTATAAAGAAATATTACCTGAAGCAAAGATTATTTGTATAGACAAATCATTCAAAGATAGTATTAAATATTTACCTAAAAAAATCGATTTATTTCTATCAAATCATAGCATTGATGATTTAATAATATCTACTTATTCTAAAGAAAAATATTCAATAAATACAAACAATGAATTATTAAATAATAAATTATTAAAGTTATGGGAACAATTATATAATGACCATTCATCTATAAAAGAAATAACAAATGAAATATATGATTCGTTTAAAGAATTATTTAAAAGAAAGAATATCGAATTAGTTGTAATGAGTCAGTATCAAAGTAATTCTTACTTTTTAGGTAATACTAATTATATGAATAAAATAGTTGATAAATGTTTTAATAGAATAAAACAATTAACTAATACTGCTGATAAAAGAATAAATAAATTGCTTGATTTTTATCCATTTGGAATAGAAGATGAAAGATACAATGGAAAATATTTAATTAATAATACTCAAAATGCTATTAATTGGATAGCTGGTACCATAAAAAAAGAACTATAAAAATAGTTCTTTTTCTTTTTTAATGGCGTCCCCAGGGAGAGTTGAACTCCCGACCTATCGCTTAGGAGGCGATTGCTCTATCCAACTGAGCTACGAGGACATAAAACCATTTTACCATAAATAGGCAAAATGGCTAAATATTATTTTAAAGTTGGAGCTCCGTCTCCTGCAGTTAAACCAATAGTTTCAAGTAGTGGACTATTGTTCTTTTGTAGATTAGCAACTACAGCATCAGCAACAACATCTTTTTTCTCTACAAGTCTTTGTGCTAACTCTTGAGGTAAAGCAGGGTAGTATGCTGAACCAGTTTCAACTAATGTTGCAATATCTTCCTTACTTGAAATACCACGTTCACTAACATAAGCACTTACTTTTTCATTATAAGCAGCAAGTAATTTTTCTTGATCTACTGTAACTCCCAATCTATTTAAAATTGGTTCTAAGAAGATTAAATCACTCTTAACTTCATTCCATCCAATTAGCTCTTGTGGAGTAAATTGATGTAATTGACCTCTTCCTTCTTTTTTTATAAATGTCTTTTCTGAAGAATTATCAATAACCCATTGATCATGAATATCACTTAATGCAGTTAAAATAAACTCTTCAATATTATCAACTTGTTGTAATTTTTCAGCTACTGTCTCGAAGATAGGACTATTATCATCATCAAGAACAGCATTTTCAAAAGTAACATAAGCATTATCAGGAATACCTAATTGTCTTACAATACTTTTTAAAGCAGCTCGGATTGAGCCTAAAGCACCAACACCATAGTGTTTATCATTTCCATCTTCTAATTCTTGAATAGTATCATCAGTTGCAAACGCTTTTGCTTCTTCTTCTGGAGTGCCCATCCATTTCACTAAACAATCTTTTGCGATTCTTCTGTATACAGAATCCATTATATCACCTCTATAAATATTGTATCATTGAGGTTTTTTATAAACAAGGAAAAAGAAATAATGTGTAAATAAAAAATAATATGATATAATCATTTTAGAAGGTGATAATATGAAAATATTAGTAACAGGAGGTACAGGCTATATTGGTAGCCATACCGTAGTTGAACTATTAAATAATGGTTATGAAGTTATCGTTGTTGACAATCTTTGCAATTCAAATAAAGATGTTATAAAAAAAATAAAAGAAATAACAGGTAAAGAAGTCGACTTCTATGAAGAAGATGTTAGTGATAAAGAAGCCTTAAGAAAAATCTTCAAAGAACATGAAGGAATTGTTGCTGTTATTCATTTTGCTGGTCTAAAAGCCGTTGGTGAATCAACAGAACAACCAATTAAATACTATGACAATAACTTAGGTTCAACATTATCATTATTAACAGTAATGCAAGAATACAATGTTAAAAAAATGGTCTTCTCATCAAGTGCTACTGTTTATGGTGATCCTGCATCATTACCTATTAGAGAAGATTTCCCATTAGGACCAACAACCAATCCATATGGAACAACTAAACTATATATTGAAAATATTCTAAGAGATGTTTATGCTGCTGATAACAACTGGTCTATAGCATTACTAAGATACTTTAATCCAATTGGTGCACACGAAAGTGCGTTAATTGGTGAAAATCCAAATGGTAAACCAAATAATTTAATGCCATATATCATTAAAGTAGCTACTGGTGAATTACCAGAATTAAATATCTTCGGTGATGATTATGAAACCCCAGATGGAACTGGTGTTAGAGATTATATCCACGTAGTAGATTTAGCTAAAGGACATATTAAAGCTGTTGAAAAAGTTTTAAGTACTAAAGAAATAGATGCTTATAACTTAGGTACAGGTATCGGTTATAGTGTACTTGACATTGTTAAAGCTTTTGAAAGAGTCAATAATGTCAAGATTAATTATAAGATCGTAGGTAGAAGACCTGGTGATATTGCAGCATGCTATGCTGATCCAAGTTATGCTGAAGAGAAACTAGGTTGGAAAGCTGAAAAAGGTTTAGACGAAATGTGTGAAGATAGTTACAACTTCATCTTAAAACAACACTTCGACGGTGAATACCACAAAGAAGAAGAATACGAAGATCCATTTATTTAATGGATTTTTTTCTTTTATAATGTTAATATAGTTAATAGAGTAGAGGTGACTAAATGAAAAAAGAACAAGAAAAAAAGGTACCAAAAAAAGGGTCACTTATTATAAAACTAATAATAATTGCTATTTTAGTAGCAGCAAATACCTTTTTAATTATAAAGTTTGTTAATAAAAAACCAATTAAAGATAATACTGATCAAATAGAAGTAACAAATGAAAAACAAGAAGAAAAAGATTTCGTAAGTGCTTGGGCAGAAGGCAATATAAGATTTATCTTTAAAGATAATAACTTTACTTACTACGATGCTTTTCATGATTACTATGAAGGAACCTTCACCTTTGTTAAAGGAGAACAAGCTTTAGAAGAAATGGGTTATTCTGATGAAGATTTAGAAGAACAATTTGGAACCGGCATTAATAAAGAGAATATTTATTCTATGCAATTATCGCCTACTAAAAGAGTAATTAATAATGAAGATCACTCAGGAGTAATTAAAGAGAATACTAAATGGTGGTTTATCTTAATCGTTAAAGATGATAATACTGCTATTGGTTACAATAAAACTTTAGATAAAAGATATGATTTAGGTAAAGCGGTTGATTAATATCAACCTTTTTTTATTACTAAAAAGATGTTAAAATAATAGTGAATTTAAATCTACTGGGAGGGATATAATGAAAGAACCATTTTTTTATCGCTTTATAGCTAGACCAGTCTTAAGAATATTTGTTAAATTATATTTTCATCCTACGGTAGTAGGTTTAGATAACATTCCTAAAAAAGGAAGAATTGTTCTAGCAGGTAATCATACTAATGATATGGACAGTGTAATGATGGTAGGAATAGTACCATTTAGAGTATTACACTTCTTAGCTAAAGATTCCTTACTTAAAGGTGCTAAAAAACTTATATTTAAAGGAATGGGTATTATTCCAGTAAATAGAGCTATTCATGATAAAAATGCCTTAGAAAGCGCTATAAATGCCTTAGAAGAGGATAAATCAATAGCAATCTTTCCTGAAGGAACAATTAATCGAACAGAAGACATTATAATGCCCTTTAAAATAGGTGCTGTTAAAATGGCTTCTGAAACAAATACACCTATTGTACCTTTCATAATTACTGGTGAATATAAATTTAGAAGTAAGAATCTTAAAATAGAATTCTTACCATCAATAAAAGTATCAAAAAAAGAAGATTTAACTAAAGATAATGAAAAACTAATGAAAATTATTAGTAAAAAATTAGAAGAATCGAGGAACAAATAATGGGAATATTAGATATGAAATTCTTTAAATTCCTAGGCTTTAAGAAAAAACCTAAAGCTCCTTGGAAAAAATATTATTCAAAAAAAGATATGGAGATTAATCCACCTAATGTATCTATTTTAGAATTAAATAGAATGCGTAGTCATGCTTGGCATGATAAAACAGCAATTTCTTATTTTGGTAATCTATATACCTATGATGAATTCTATGAACAAATAGATCTAGCTGCTAAAGCTTTTAGAGCACATGGTATTAGAAAAGGCGATATCGTAAGTATTTTATCTGCTAATGTACCAGAAGCTTTATTTGCTTTCTATGGCTTAAATAAATTAGGTGCTGTAGCTAATATGTTACATCCATTACTATCTGAAAATGAAATTAAACAAGCCTTACAAAACTATAAATCAGTAATGCTAGTTGCGATGGATATAACTTATTCTAAAGTAAAAAATATTATTAACGATACAGATGTTTATAAAACAGTAATAATATCTGCTAAAGATTCTATGCCATTTATATATAAAGTTGGTTATGATTTCACATCTGGTCGTAAATATGAACATCCAAAATTTAAAGATAATAAAATGTTTGAACCATGGAAAACATTTATCGAACATGGAGAAAACTACAAAAAAGATGATTATGAAGCTGAAGTAGATCGTGATACCCCAGCAGTAATTTTACAAAGTGGTGGATCTACTGGTACACCTAAAGGTATTGTTTTATCAAATGGTAACTTTAATGCTGCTACCGTTCAAGCAACTCATGCTTATCCTGACCTTTGTAGCGATGATATTATCTTAGGTATTTTACCTATCTTTCATGGTTTAGGTTTAGAAGTAGGTATTAATGATGCTTTCTATGTTGGAGCAGAAGTAGTTCTTATTCCTACATTTAAAGCCGCAGAATTTGATAAATTATTAACAAAACATAAACCAACAGTTATCTTGGGTGTTCCAACTTTATTTGAAGCCTTAACTACTAACGAAAGAATGGATGGCGTCTCTCTATCTCAATTAAAATATGTAATTGGTGGTGGCGATACTCTAAATAAAACTAGGGTAACAAAAATAAATGATTTCTTACATGAACATGGAGCTCAAACCAATATGATTCAAGGATATGGAATGACTGAAGCTGTAGCAGCAGTTTGTGTTGACTTACGTTATGCATCACGTCCAGGAACCATTGGTATTCCTTGGCCAGGTAGTTACTTAAAAATAGTTAGACCTGGAACTGACGAAGAAATGCCTATTGGTGAAGATGGTGAAATAGTAGTAACTGGTCCATCTGTTATGTTAGGTTATTATAACAATGAAAAAGAAACCAATGATGCTCTACGTTTCCACAAAGATGGAAACCTATGGTTACATACTGGTGATATTGGTTCCATGGATAAAGATGGTTTCTTCTCTTACAAACAAAGAATTAAACGTATGATAGTAACTTCTGGTTATAACGTTTATCCTTCTCAAATAGAAGAAGTCTTAGAATCACATGAAGCTGTCTTAGATGCTACTGTAATAGGTGTCCCACACCCTTACAAAGTAGAAGTTGGTAAAGCATACATTGCTTTAAAAGCTGGATATAAAGAAACACCATCATTAAGAAAAGAACTAATAGAATTATGTGAAAAAAATCTGGCAAAATATGCTATTCCTAAAGAATGGGAATTTAGAAAATCTCTACCAAAAACAATAGTTGGTAAAGTAGACTTTAGAAAACTACAAGAAGAAAATATGGAAAAGAGGGCCGAAGAAAGACATGACAAAAATAAAAATGGGTAGTGAACTACCATATAAAATATTTTCTCCAATCCTAGGTCTTATCTTTAAACTTTATTATCGTCCGCAAATCGTTAATAAAGAAGTGATACCTAAAAAAGGACCTATTATAATTACTTGCAATCATAAACATGTAATGGACCAATGTCCTATTATCATGTCTACAAAAAGAGTATTACATTACATGGCTAAAAAAGAATACTTTGATAAAAAATATCCTGAAGGACATAATGCTTGGTTCTTTAAAATGTTTGGTTGTATTCCTGTTGATAGATCTATTCATGACGATTCAGCAACCGAAACAGCTTTAGACATTTTAAAGAATGGTGGATCAATAGGAATCTTTCCAGAAGGAACTAGAAATAAAACTAATGATAAAGTATTCTTACCATTAAAATATGGTGCTATTTCAATGGCTTATAAAACTGAAGCAACTATTGTTCCAGCTATTATTACTGGGGATTATAAAAAACATAGTAAAAATCTTATGTTACGCTTTGGTAAACCTTTTAAAGTAGAATCTCATGATTACGATAAATATATTTCTAAATTAGAAAAAGAAATGAATAGATTACTAAAAGAAAATTTAAAGGCTACAAATCGTACCCTTGAAGAAGAATTAGCTTCACGTAATCAAGATCAAAAGAAAAAGAAAGATTAATATAATATTCATTAGTTAAGAATAAAGTAAAAAAAAGAACTAATTTAAATTAGTTCTTTTTTTACTTCAATCTTTTAATTATCTTTTTTTATGGTATAATAATAACATAATAGGGAGGGAATAGTGTGAATTACGGTAACGGAAATAATAATTTTAATAATTTTAATAACCAACCTAATCAGATGCCACCATATAATAACATGCAATCTAATATGTCAAACACTAATATGGGTGGAAACTTATATGATTTTAGTCAAGATATGAATTCTAATACTCAATACAATGGATACAGTAATGAAAATACAACCTTCAAAAGTAGTAAGAAAAAAAGATTTAGCTTCTTTGCTTTACTTGAATTTCTTATTATTGTTTTCTTATGCCTTTATATAGCAAATGACAAAGGTTATATTCACATTAGTTTTTTAGATAATTTAATACCTGCTAAAGAACAGAAAAAAGAAGAACCAGTAGAAAAGGAAGAAGAACCAAAACCTTCTTCAGAAGAAGCCGTTGTTACTGATAGTAAATTAGTAGCAGAATTCAAATTAAGAGCTTATTACATGGGTAATATAGGTGTTAATTTTGCTAACTTAATTAGTCCTATCTTTTCTAAAGATACTAAAGTAGAAGATTTAACTGATACGATGAAAATTCAATCAATTTTAATGGGTGAATTAACAATTGAAAAGAATTATAAAGACTTAGCTGATGAAAACGAATACAAAGAAGTTTTCCCAACTGAATCAGCCAATCCTTCTTATCAAATGGCTGCTATAAAATATGTTGATGCTGCAACAGTAAGTGCACGTTATAAAATGATTTATGGTAAAGAACCAACACATGCTAGCATTCCTGATAATTGTCCTATTTATGTTTATAACGAAAAATACAATAAATACTATATGAACCCATATTGTGGTGATAAAGTAGATAATCGTTCAATAAACCAATTTGCTTATAAAATAACAGCTAAAGATGATAAATACTATGTATATATCAGCGTAGCAACTTTCTATTCTATGAAGATGGTTCTATTATTGTTTATAAAGACCCTAAATTAGAAGAAAAATATAAAGATTATAAAACTGCAGAAGAATTCCAAATCGATTCTTCAAATTACGATAATTTCTCTAAATATAAAATTACCTTTGTTAAAAATGGTGAAGAATATACTTTCAGTTCTATTGAAAAAATAGAAAATGAAAAAACTGATAGTTAATAGGAAAGAGGAACTATATGCGTAACAAAATAGCAATAACTATTATTGCTTTAGTTATTTTAGCAACTATTGGTGTTGTAGCATATAATATTAAAGAAGGTAATTTTAGCAAAGACAAATCTAAAACAGAAACAAAGGAAACTAAAAAAGAAGAACCTGAATTAACAACTATTGATTTATCTGAATATGATACAAAAGAATTAATTGAAGATGATGATCTAAAAACTAAATTATCTACTAAACATAATCAATTAGATTCTTTTATTGTTATAGGTTCAATTGGTTTAGATCATTTTGATGAACTAAATAAATATGAAGCTATTATTGAGTATGCATTTAATACTTGTAATATTACATTCTATAATGAACGAGAATTCTCTGATGCTACAGATTTTGATTGGCAAGGAAAAACAAGTGGTAAAATTGAGGTAATCTCTAAAGAACAAATAAAAGAAATATGGCAAAGTATTTATGGAACAGAACCAATTCTAACCGGTGAAAGTACTTTTGCTGCTAAACCTTACCAATATATAGTTAGCGATGATAATAAATATGTTATTAGATATTTAACAAAAGAAAATGAAGAATACGCTAAAAAAGATTTCCCTGTTGTTAACAAAACTAACTACGTCTATACTGAAGACGCTGATTATTACTACATATACTATAATTATTCTATTTCAGTAGGTGATTATGTCTTCTATAACTATGAAGATTATACTTTAAACTCTAGCAATAATTTAAAAAAACAAGAAGAACGAAAAGATATTGAAATGGATAAACATTTAGATAAATTTCCAATTATTAAAGAATATTATAAAAAAGATGGATCAGATTTCTTCTTTGAGAAAGCTGAATATTTACGAAAATAAAAAAAGGATTAAGAAATCCTTTTTTATTGAATATTTATCAAAAAAGCATATAATACATATGGATGAAAGAGGTTATATTATGAAAAAAATTCCTGATAAAAGTATTCCTATAACTGTCTTAACAGGTTATTTAGGTAGTGGTAAAACCACATTATTAAATCATATTTTAAATAATCAAGAAGGGAAAAAATTTGCTGTTATCGTAAATGATATAGGTGAAGTAAACATTGATGCTAATTTAATTGAAAAAGGTGGTATTGTTGGTGCTAAAGATGAATCCTTAATACCATTACAAAATGGTTGTATTTGTTGTACTTTAAAAGGTGATTTAATTGAACAAATAAATGAAATAATTGATGCTCGTAAATTCGATTATATCGTTATTGAAGCATCAGGTATTTGTGAACCAATTCCGATTGCTCAAACTATTTGTGCTATGGAAGATGCTTATGTTCAATATAAAATGCCAAAATTATGTTATTTAGATTCTGTAGTATCAGTAGTTGACGCTAAAAGATTAGCAGATGAATTTACTAATGGACGTAATTTATTAAATGATCATATTGAAGAAGAAGATATTGAAAACTTAATTATTCAACAAATCGAATTCTGCGATACTATTATTCTAAATAAAGTTGATGAAGTAACAAAAGAACAATTAAAAGAAGTTAAAGATATTATTAAAGCTTTACAACCTAATGCTGATATAATTGAAACTAACTATTCTAAAGTTAATTTAAATACTGTTGTCGACACTCATAAATTTGATTTTGAGCGTGCAGCTACATCAAGTGGTTGGTATGCTGAACTAGATAAAGAAATAGAAGAACATGAAGTAGATGAAGATGACCATGATCATGAAGAACATGAACATCATCACCATCATCATGATCACAATGAGGAATCTGGCGAAGTAGAAGAATATGGTATTAATACTTTTGTATACTATCGAAGAGAACCTTTTGATCGTATGAAATTTGTTGATTACATTGGCAAACCATGGCCTAAGAAAATTATTAGAGTAAAAGGTCTTGTTTACTTTAGCGACGATAAGGATATGTCATATATGTTTGAACAAGCTGGTACTTTAAAAGACTTAACTGAAGCAGGTCAATGGCTTGCAACAGCAGAACCTAAGCTACAAAAACAAATTCTAGAAGCTAATCCAGACTTACAACGAGATTGGGATGAATTCTATGGTGATCGTATGGTTAAACTAGTATTTATCGGTCAAGGAATAGACAAAGAAGAAATAACAAAAGAACTAGATAAAATCTAGTTTTTTTATGTAAATAGAAAATGTAAATAAAGAACAAGATAAACTGATAATAATTATTAAAGTGATAGAATATAAGTAGTATAGGGGAATGTATATGAACAAAAAGATTTTATCATTTTTATTATTGTTAATACTTCCAATAACAATAATTAAAGCAGCCGATTTAGATACAGTATTTAAAGAAACTGAATTTGCTTATTATCGTAATTCTATAAATAGTCAATATAGTAGTGCTAGAAATGAATACTATGATCCAGCAGAAGCAACTTCTCAAGATACAAAGTTTAGTGTTTGTTCTAGATACACATCTAATGTTTATAAAAACGCTTTTAATATTTCCATACCTGGAAATACAAATGCTTTAATGAAATTTGTTGATGCTAATTATAAAGACTCTAACTATAAGAAATATATTATTGATTATCATAATTGTGTTTCTAATTCTAAAGGAAAAGGATCATGTAATACAATGACAGAATCACAGTATAACAACTTAATTAGTAAGTTAAAACCAGGAGATGTTTTAGTATATACAAAAGGATCTATTGAAAAAGGTTCCGGTCATGCTTTAATCATTTATGATACATTTACTAATTCAAGTGGCCAAAAAGATGCTTATATC
>Ga0247609_10003918_pt1 | contig 14957 bp, 15 predicted proteins | sample 172DNAGHGlowgp2_FD_193487 | JGI IMG/M metagenome (GOLD analysis project Ga0247609, IMG submission 193487) | Sheep rumen microbial communities from Palmerston North, Manawatu-Wanganui, New Zealand - 1728 DNA GHGlow gp2 | ecosystem: Host-associated > Mammals > Digestive system > Stomach > Rumen ...
GCATCCAGACTCTAATGCAGGGTATTCTCATAATTGCGGTTTACCTCTTTAATGAGTTCTTTCTGTGTGTTTGACTCTCCAAGCAGTGCTTCGAGATAACCATATATTTTGGTCTTCTTGGCTGGTGTGGTCAAAGGTGGAGGGGTGCGGCCTGGAATATCCAGTGTCACAAGTTCCTTTTCGTAATTTTCCCAACAATCAAAGATTGGGCGATTGTTCGGATTGATAATATTCTCCAGTAAGTCTTCCAAAGCTCCTTTATCTTGATTGTTGGGAAGAAGGAATAACTCAAACTCTACCCCATATTTCTCCTGAATGGCCAAGAGTTCTTTACGCCGAGCCTCTGTATCTTTGTCAGCATCAAAGATGACAAGATTTACACCGCCTTGGTCAGCATTAATGCGCATTTCTCGGATATTGATCTCGTCCGACAATTTCTTGTAACCACCAGTTCTATCCCCTTTCAACTCACCCGTGTGGTTGATACTATATTGGGGGGCTTTCTCAAGGAATAGGTGATGATAATAATCGCTTATAAACTTTTTGTCGGCATCGCCCTCCACAAATATTCGGATTCTTTTCATCATAGAACAATGCTTCTGATTTCTATATCATTATCACAGGCACCTCTCAATCCCCCATGAGTGAGTTTATAGGCTTGTATCCCTTTCTTTAGGGTCTTTTCTATTGTATAGAGACGGAAATCCTGCTGATAGTCGGTCTTCTCTTGCAGCATCTCATTCAGATAGTACAAGGTTTCCTTGCTATGGGTCGTTACAAACACCTGCTTATTCGTTGTCGTTGCCAAAGCAAAGATGGCCTCCCATAATTTCTTGTAAGCGGAATAGTGGAGCCCATTATCTATCTCGTCAATCAAGATGATATTTGTCATTGGATTTGCAGATGCAGCCACGATATTCAGATAGCGACGCAGACCATCACCTGTCATACCAAGCGGTAAAAGTTCATTAAGACCTTCAAAGCCAATATATATATCATTATTAAGGATATCAATGGTATATATAGTCTTGTCGAAATTGACTAAACGTTCCACAATCAAATCTTTTTGTTTCCGCTTGAACAATTCTGACAAGTCATTTACAAGACTTCCTACCAACAAGTCTGATGTAATAAGGCTAACAAATTGTTTTTCAACATAGCCTTTTGCCAACTCTCGTCCTGTAATGGTACCAGCTTGATTGAACATCAAGGAACTTCGATAGTTCTTTGTTTCTTTTCCCTCTGTCAAATCAAACAGCATTTCCAACGTGTTAATTAATCCCATCGTATCAGTTACAGGCAAAGGGCCATTCTGCTCAGCAGCCTCTTCCTTGTCATTAAACACATACGACAGTCTAAGCTTTAAATGACGCTTCGCATCATTCGACAGCTCTGCAGTTATCTCAGGCAGGCAACTAAGCACCAAATTATTGAACATATAGCGAGCATCTGCAACACCGGCATAGTTATTACGTGACCTCAGCCTATTAAGAGCCTGAGGCAAATCAGGATTAGACATACCCATCATCAGCAATAGGCATTCCAGCACAGAACTCTTTCCCGAGTTGTTCTGTCCCACGAACACATTGACACGGGAAAAGTCCTCTATCTTGAGATGGTCAATGCCTCTAAAGTTCTTAATCTCTATATTCTTGAATCCGTCCATAGGTTTAAGTTGGTGGTTACTTTAACTTGCAAAGATACAAAAAAAAGAGGTGTGGAGTTCTTTTTATGGGGAAAATTCAACAAAAAGATAAAAAAAACATTTATAAAAAGCATTTTGTGTTGCTAAGATTAGAAACGGAAGTTTATTTTTATAAACAAATTTGGGCTCACTCGTAAACACCTGTGTCTGTCTTAAACAAAATACACTCGCAAGTAATAAAACCATAGATTTAGCTGATTTAACAGATTTATTTATCCCGATTATGACAGATTCAGCAGATTTCCGCTTTCTTGGCGAAAGCCCATCCGGATGGTTGCAAGAGCCGTGCGAGGCTCAAATCCGAGTAATCAGAATCAATCCGAGTAATGGCTTACCCATAAGCGAAAATCTGTTTAATCCGCTCAAGCTGTGGTTAAAAATTAAAATCTCCGCTCAATCCGCTCAATCGTTCCGCAGGAACCTGTTTATATAAAAACATACCCCTTTGGGATGATTAAGCTGATTCAGCAGATTTATGGGATTTATCCAAATCCACACACAGGGTTTTACTGGTGAACCCAAATTTGTGGTAAAATGATATTGAATAGCTGTTTTGGTACACTTCTTGATTTTTATATTTTTCTTTCGACGGCTTGCCGCAATCTCTTATGCCGAACTCCACCTCTATGGTGACGGCACAGGCCCCTACACCCTCATGCCCCAAACAGGCCGCACCACCACCGAAGCATGGAGCCAGCAGTTCCTGTTGTGGCTGCAAGCGAGAGGTTTTGTGAAGTAATCATAAGGTAAGCTTTTATAAGCATACATTCATGGGTATAGTGGCGATCCTCTTGTGGCTGCAAGCCCATTTTTCACTCAAAAAGTTGGGGATAAATAAAAAATGTTGTACTTTTGCGTTTGTAAAATTAAAAAATAGCGATAAAAATGAAAAAGATTACAATCATGAGCCTTGTAATGATGGCGATGCTCATAATAATATCCTGTAGTAAAGATGATGATGTCACGGATGGTAATCATGGAAATGATGGAGGAGGGGGTAGTCCCATTGTCACTGTGGTGATAAATGAGGATGGCACTACTTCCAATAGAAGTACCTTCTCCGTCATCGATGAAAAGAATTTCTATCTTGACTATATTAAATACACCATTGAAGAGGGTCACCTTATTGTATCCGGATATGACCAGTCAGGTTTTAAGGGAGTAGCCAACATTGTTGACCGAATCACGTATGGAGGTGATACCTATAAGGTGTTAAAAATTGGCAGGCGCGCTTTCTATGATTGTACTTCTTTAACCTCCCTAAACATCTCAAACAGTATTAAAAGCATTGGAGAATGGGCTTTCCACTATTGTCCCAAGTTGACTTCAGTGACCTTTGGTAATAGCGTCACATCTATAGGAGAATGTGCATTCGCAGGCTGCAGTGGTTTGACCTCTGTGACCATTCCCAATAGCGTCACATCTATAGGAGAAAGTGCATTCGGTGGTTGCAGTGGTTTGACCTCTGTGACCATTCCCCCAAATATGAGCAGAATAGAAATCGCCACGTTCTCAGGTTGCGGTGGTTTGACCTCTGTGACCATTCCCAAAGGCATTACATTTATTGGTGGTGGTGCTTTTGGATTTTGCCCTCGTTTGACCTCCATAGTTATTGAAGCGACGATGCCTCCAACGACGCTCCCTTCCATGTGTATGTATTCTGATCTTGTAACTATCTACGTTCCCAAGAAAAGTTTGGAATTATATAAAAACACTTCGCCATGGAATGATGAAAGATTTTTTACACTTAAACCCATAGAAGAAAAAGAGAGGTGAAGTAAGAAAAGACACCTCGAATTGTAAGAATCCTCGCAATTTCTTTGGAAGTTGCGAGGTTTTTTGTGCTCAACTCAATCATTTTACAGACATCCACAAAACACTCCCTTGTACACCCCCAAATCGACGTGCCCCACGTCGCTTTGCCGATGTGCCCCACGTCGACCGACCGACGTGGGGCACGTCGGTTTAATAGAGAAAAGTGTGGTGAATGGAAAGAGGCTTTTAGGGTTCGTTTCGTAGGGTTGTCACGACATATTCGGATTGGGTGCCGATGCGGAACTTGCCACCCCAGATGCCGAGACCGGAGGAGATGTAGTAGTGGGTGTTGCCACGTTGGTGGGTACCCCATGAGCATTCGTAGATGGCATCGGTGATCCATGAGATGGGCCAGACTTGACCGCGATGGGTGTGACCGCTGAGTTGGAAGTCTATATGGGATTGTTCTGCTTGTTCGAGGTTGTAGGGTTGGTGGTCGAGAAGGATGGTGAACTTGGATTTATCCACGTTGGCAACTAAATCTTCAACGCTCTTGCGGCGGAGGTTGGTGCGGTCGTCGCGTCCGATGATGACGAGGGCACTGTCTATCATGGTGGAGGAGTCGCTGAGGAGGTGGATGCCTGCGTCTTGGTAGAACTTCTGGGCGTTGGGTTCACCACTGTAGTATTCGTGGTTGCCTAAGCAGGCATAAACAGGGGCATTCAGACGACGGAACTCGGCTGCCATGTCCTCTTCGATGAGGGGACGGATGCTGCCGGCGATGATGTCGCCGGCGATGAGGATGAAGTCAGGGTGTTCGGCATTCATCATATCCACCCAACGGGCGAGTTCGGTGCGTGGGTTGTGGTAGCCGAGATGGAGGTCACTTGCCATGACGATTTTGTAGTCGTGGGGAAGTGGTTTGGAGGTGGTTAGTTCGAGGGGCACATGCACTTTGTGCTTGTAGTGGAGGTTGCCGTAGAGGAAGACGGTGAAAATGACCACGAAGATGCCTGCCGCAGACCACCAATTGCTGTAGAGCCATGTGTGGGGAACAAGATGGACGAGCCGTCCGAGGTCGAGCAGGAGGAAGATGATGACGAGATAGAGCATGATGAAGATGGAGGAGGTGCCTATCTCATAGAGTACCTGCGACAATGGCAGGGACAGTGTGTCAAGCCTTTTGCCTACAACGAGGAAAAGCAGCCCGAAACACCCTATGCCACAGACGAGGATGAGGCTTTTCCATGCCCAATGCAGTGGCAGCAGGGTCCAGATGTGCCATCCAATGTATGCGATGCCAATCAATGGCAGGAGGAAGAAGAGTATTGCCCACATTTTCATGTATGTTTTTTTGTTTTAATGTACAAAGGTAGGAAAAAGTGGAGAGTTTTTTCTTTTTTTTCTGTTCTTTCTTTTGGAAAGAACGGAAGAAATCCCTAAATTCGCATTCGGAAACCTTTTAATTGATAAGAATATGAGAAAGAAATTATTGATGGTGGGCATCAGTCTGCTCATGTGCTGTGCATGGGTTGGTGCACAGGAGACAGGAAAGAATGAATTGCAGCAGCGTGCTGAGTCGGAGTATGCAAAGGGCAATCCGATTGCTGCACGTGCATTGTACATCAAGGCTTTCGAGAGTTATGTGAATGGTGGCAACCTGAAGCAGGGTGTGGATTGTGGCGTGAAGGGCAACAAACTCTACTATGAGAAAGAGAACCTCTACAAGGAGGCTTTCGACCTGTTGCGCCGCATAGACCAGACCATCGAGGCGAAGGGACAGGGTGCAAATAAGGCAGCTCTGCACTACTGGACGACGAAGGAACGACACCTGATGTATATGAAGATGAGGAAGATGGAGAGCGCGAAAGAGCAGATGAAGAACATGGAGAATCATGCCCAGGCGGCGAACGATGCAGCGGTGAAGAACGACCTGCTCTACACGAAAACCATCTACTACTACACCATTGGACAAAGTGAGAAGGGGAATGCCACTTTTAAAGAAATGGCTGACCAACTGACGGCCTCGAAAGAGTATGGCAAGGTGGATGAGGTCTATCAGACACTGATTGCTAACGGACGTAAGAGTAACAGTGCCAGTCTGGTGGCTGAGAGTTACAAGAGTTATATGGCATGGAAAGATTCTGCCTCGGCACTGGTGCTGGCTGACACGGTGGGTGTGTTGAAGAAGCAGATTGCTGACAATGAGGCTGAGATTGATGAGAAGGACAGTTCGCTGACGGCACGTCAGGCTGCCATCGTGGGTCTGGGCATCTTGGCGGCAGTGTTGGCGGCTGCATTGGTGCTGGGTGCCATCGTGCTGATGCGCTATATGTATAGCAACCGCAAACAGAAGAAAACCATCAAGTTGCTGAACGAGAACAATGCTTTGAAGGCGAAGTTCATCAGTAGCATCTCAGCCCAGTTGGCTCCCACCTTGCAGAAATTGGATAAGGGCACTCCCGAGGTGAAGGCATTATTGGATTTCTCAGAGCACATCCAGACTTTGTCAGAACTGGAGAATGCAGCGGAAGAAACGGTGGAGAAAGAGGATGTGCAAGTGGGTACGTTGTGTGAGGGCTTGATGGAGCAGATACAGGGGAAGGTGAAGAGTGGTGTCAACTTGAAGGTGGATGCTCCAAAGATGGCGGCACACATCAATAAGGAATATGTCTCACACATCTTGCTGCACCTGCTGAAGAATGCTGCTCAATACACTCCTGAGGATGGACACATCACGTTGGAATACAAGAAGAGAGGCGCGCACAAGCATCAGTTCCTCGTGTCGAACACAGGCAGCAGCATTCCCGAAGAACAGCGCGAAGAAGTTTTCAAGCCGTTCCGTGAAGTGCGCGACCTCACCACGGGCGATGGTCTTGGCTTGCCCATCTGCAAGCGGATGGCACTCAATATGAATGGTGACCTCGACATTGACCCTGCCTTCACGAAGGGTGTGAGGTTTGTGCTGCACTTGCAAGACGATTGAGAAAATGAAAGAATGAAAAAATGAGAAAATGAAAGTTTTTCCAACACCCCGGATGGTCTTTTTCATTTTCTCATTTTTCATTCTTTCATTTTTTCAAATGGTCTTCAAAGTACCTTGTGATGACATTGTGCAGATGCACACGGTCAGTACCCATCATGTTGTGACCATCACCAGGATAGGTGAAGAGGTCTGGATAGGTGTCGGCATCGATGCAGGCGCGCATGAAGGACAGCGTGTGCTGGGGCACACAGACAGGGTCGTTACCTCCGTAGATGACCATGAGACGCCCTTTGAGGTTTTTGGCCTTACCAAGCAGGGAGGTGCTTTCGTAACCTTCGGGATTGGTCTGTGGGGTGTCCATGTAGCGTTCACCATACATGACTTCATAGAAACGCCAATCGATGACAGGACCTCCTGCCACACCCACCTTAAACACATTGGGATAGGTGGTCATGAGGCTGGTGGTCATGAAGCCTCCAAAGCTCCAACCATGCACACCCAGGCGGTTGGCATCAACATAGGGAAGACTCTTCAGATAGTCCACACCACAAAGCTGGTCTTTCATCTCTTCCACACCCAAATGACGGAAGGTGGCTTGTTCAAAAGCAAGTCCGCGATGCTCACTGCCACGATTGTCAAGACAGAACATCACATAACCTTGCTGCGCCATCCAAATGTCCCAACCTCTTGCTCCCCAATTGCGGGAGGCATCGATGTTGTGGGCATGAGGACCTCCATAGACATACACCACTGCAGGATATTTCTTGTTGGGGTCAAAGTCGGTGGGAAGGATGAGACGATAGTAGAGGTCTGTCACCCCATCGGCTGCCTTGATGGTGCCCGTCTTGATTTCAGGCACTTGGAAATTCTCCCAAGGGTCATCAGCTGTGAAAAAGTCGAGGGTGGAGAGTTTGGGGTTGACAGTGGAGATAATGTCAATCTTGCGGGCAATGTCGGGTGAGGAATAGTTGTCGAAGAAGAAATTGCCCGACTCTGAGAGGGTGGCATCATGCCAACCTGTGGCATTGCCGAGAAGGGAGCGCTTGCCTTTCATGTCCACCTTGTACACATTCTGCTGGAGCGGATGCTGCTCATTGGAGGTGTAGAGGATAGTCTTCTGCTCCTTGTTGAAGCCCAGCATTTCCATGACCTCAAAGGAACCCTGCGTGAGTTGCTTGACGAGTTGCCCCTTTATATTATATATGTATAGGTGGTTGTAACCATCCCTGCGTGTCTGATAGACAAATTTTGTGTCATCCCAAGGCAGGAACTGGATGGGATGAAGTGGCTCGAAGTATTTGTCATTGTCTTCGGTGAAGAGGGTGCGCAGTTTCTCACCTGTCAGGGCATCATATTCATCAAGGGAACCATGATTTTGGTCACGGTTCAGTTCGATGAGGTAGAGTTTCTTGCCATCAGGAGCCCATGCGATGTTGGTGAAGTAGCGGTCAGTGGGGTCACCTGTGTTCAGATAGATGGTCTTGTCTGTCTGTGGATTGAAGATGCCCACATACACCTTGTGAGAGGTCTCTCCTGCCATGGGATAAGGAAGCCCCCTCCCATCCTCCCCCTTAGGTGAGGTGCTGCTGTCCGAATGGGCTGTCCCCCCTTGTGGGGAAAAGAAGGGGGGCTCTTGTGGATATTTTGACACCATGCTCTGATCCATCTTATAGAAAGCCAAGAGGGTGCCATCAGGATTCCAGAAGGTGCCCTTGCTGATGCCAAACTCATCGCGGTGGACACTCTCACCATACACTAAATCAATGCTGCCATCAGTGCTGACTTGGTGTGTCAGACCATCTTCAGTGATGACGAAAAGGTTGTGCTCAACGGTATAAGCCATCGCCTCGGATTGTTTGTTCCAATCCATGTTAGATGCCTGTGGAGTGAGGTTCACTTTCCAAATGACTTGATGGTTCACCCAATCGATGAGTGTGCGTTCCCTTCCTCTGTCAATAAGAATGTATGGTTTCTCAGCATCAGGAAAAGTGGCATTATAGAGATGGTCAATGGACTTTCTTCCGTTGTCTGCCAGCACGGAGTTGATGTTCTCCAATGTCAGAGAACAGACTTCCGGACGGGTATTCTCTGTTCCCACCTGCTGACAATGACTCATGTCCAGTTTGATGCATGCATCACCCCACCATGTAAGGTATTCGGTTTCCGGCATGGATGCCTGGTAGTAGGTGGAACCACCAGGGATGAGGTCATTGATTGTGAAAAGTCTTTTCTGTGCCATAAGTGGAAGAGTGAGAAGGGTGAAAAGCACCCCAAGTGCTGCTTTTTTCATTGGTCAGTATCTTTGGTGAGAAGTATCTCTTTGAGGGGAATGAGCACAAAATCGCGCTCATACATAAGAGGATGAGGTATGGTCAGTTTGGGAGTGTTGATGTGGAGGTCATCATAGAGAAGGATGTCAATGTCGATGATGCGGTCGTGGTAGGTGACAGTTGACAGTTGACAGTTGGCAGTTGACTTTTGGGTGCGCCCCATGTCACGCTCAATCTGTTGGGTGACTTTCAGCAGGGCATGGGGAGAGAGTTCTGTCTCAACCCTGATGGCAGCATTGAGGAAAGTGTTCTCACTCTCAAACCCCCATGGCTCAGTGGCAAGAAAGGCGGATTGTGCCCTGATAGGACCAATCCGCCTTCCTATTTCTGTGATGGCGGACACAAGGTTGTGTTCTTTGTCGCCAAGATTTGTGCCGAGTGAAAGATATGCTGTATGTACCATGTACAATTAACCATGCACAATTTGCTGGTTAGTCGATGATGAGCATGGCATCGCCATAAGTGCCAAACATGTAGTCACCCTTGAGGGCTTCCTTATAGGCATCCATCACCACATCGTAGCCTCCAAAGGCTGTGACGAGCATGAGCATGGTGGTGAGTGGCTGCTGGAAGTTCACCACAAAGGCATCAGCAACAGTGAAGTCGTAAGGAGGGAAGATGAACTTGTTGGTCCATCCCTCAAACTCCTTGATGAAACCACCAGGTCCCACTGCTGTCTCGAGGGCTCGGAGGGTAGTGGTGCCCACTGCACACACTTTATGTCCATTCTCCTTTGCCTTGTTCACAATGTCGCAGGCTTCCTTGTTGACAAACATCTGTTCAGAGTCTGTCTTGTGCTTGGTGAGGTCTTCCACATCAATGTTGCGGAAGTTGCCCAATCCTACATGGAGGGTGATGAATGCCTGTTCGATGCCCATGATTTCCATGCGCTTCATCAGTTCACGAGAGAAGTGAAGACCTGACACAGGTACAGTGACTGCTCCTTCATGGCGTGCATAGATGGTCTGAAAACGCTCATGGTCTTCCTCTTCTGCAGGACGGTGCATGCGGACGTCATCAGGGATGGGGGCTTCACCCAGATTGTAGAGTGTCTCCTTGAACACATCATGGGGACCATCGTAGAGGAAACGGAGGGTTCTTCCACGGGAGGTGGTGTTGTCTATCACCTCTGCCACCAGTGACTCGTCAGCTCCGAAGTAGAGCTTGTTGCCAATACGAATTTTGCGGGCTGGGTCAACCAGCACATCCCAAAGACGGAGCTCTTCATTGAGTTCGCGAAGCAGGAACACCTCAATGCGTGCACCTGTCTTCTCTTTATTGCCATAGAGGCGTGCAGGGAACACCTTTGTGTCGTTGAACACAAAGGCATCGCCCTCCTCAAAATAGTCGGTGATTTCCTTGAAAAGACGGTGCTCTATCTCACCAGTCTTCTTGTGTACAACCATCAGTTTTGCTTCATCACGGTTGTAGTACTTTGTTTCGGGATTGTAAGTGCGAGGATAGAGTGCTATCTTCTCGTCTGGGAGTCTGAACTTGAATTGTGAAAGTTTCATCTATTATCTCTGATTAACTAATAATTTTTTACCTAATTGTTTTCTTCCTTCTCCAATGTCTGCTGCTCAAGCCATTGGGGGAACTCGTTGATGTCCATGCAGTCTTGCAGGGTGTATTTCCCTATTCTTGTACGCACAAGGCCTGTGAGGTAGCCTCCTGAGCCAAGTGCCAACCCTATGTCGCGGGCAAGGGCTCGGATGTAGGTGCCTTTGCTGCACACAACTCGGATGGTGAGCGAGAGGTGTTTGCCTGTGAGGTTGCCGCTTTGGTATTTGATGCGCTCTTTCTCATCAGTGGGCAGTTCCTCTCCTTCTTCTTCCACTTCGCCAAAGTGAAGGATTTCCAGTTCATCTATGACCAGAATCTTCGGTTTCAACTCCACTTCCTCTCCCTTTCTGGCATATTTGAAGGCACGTTTACCATCTACTTTCACTGCCGAGAATGTGGGGGGTGTCTGCTCTATGCGTCCACGGAATGCCTTCAGCTTCTCTTCCACCAGTTCCCGAGTGATGTGTGTGGTGGAATAGGTGGCATCTTCGGGTGTTTCCATGTCAAAGGATGGTGTTGTGGCGCCCAACTTGATGGTGGCAACATATTCCTTTGTGTGAGCCTGCAACTCGTCGATGAGTTTGGTGCTTTTGCCTGTGCAGATGATGAGCACTCCTGTGGCCAAGGGGTCGAGGGTGCCTGCATGTCCCACTTTCAACTTCTTCACTCCCAACCGATGGGAGAGTTCGCCCCGCACTTTTGCCACCACATTGAAGGATGTCCAACGGTAGGGCTTGTTGAAGATGAGGATTTCACCTGCCTGTGGATTCATGATTGATAGTTGAAGCCCCCTCCACCTCCCCCAAGGGGAGAGCTTGCCATGTGGGGCGTGACGTAGTTGTGGACTGAAAGTTAGGGTTTCTTTATTCTTAATTCTTAATTATAGTATGGTGAGTTCGTGCCCCATGAGGAGCAAGACCAGAATGATGCCGCCAACCACGATTCTGTACCATCCAAAGGCTTGGAAGCCATACTTCTGTACAAAGCGGATGAAGAACTTGATGGCGAGCAGGGCTACGATGAATGCCACCACGTTGCCAATGATGAGGGTGTCGAGATTGTTCATGATCAGTTCGGAACCTCCCTCCTTGAACAACTTATACATCTTATATACTGTGGCACCAAACATGGTGGGCACTGCCAGAAAGAAGGAGAACTCAGCTGCATTCTTGCGTGTCATCTTCTGTGCCATACCACCCACGATGGTTGCCATCGAACGGGATACACCCGGTATCATGGAGATGCACTGGAAGAGGCCTATCATCAAGGCGCGCTTCTCTGTCAGTACGGTGTCTTCACTGCCTTTGTTGAAAATCTTGTCGCAGAACAACATGAACACACCACCCACAACGAGCATGATGGCAACCACTTCCACGCGCTCCAGCATGGCATCGATGAAGTCATTGCAGAGCAAACCCAGCACAACGGCAGGAATGAAGGCAATCAGCAGCTTCCAGTAGAAGTCAAACTTATGGATGAGTTGCTTGAAGGCAGGTGTGCCCTCAGGCAGTGGTGTCTTGTTGAGCTGGAAGAAGCGACGCCAGTAGAGGCACACTACCGAGAGAATGGCACCAAACTGGATGATGAAGGTGAATGCCTTCACATACTCCGTGCTCTCCACTCCCAATATGTTCTGGGCGATGATCATGTGACCAGTCGATGAAACTGGCAAGAACTCCGTGAGACCTTCTACAATGGCGATGATGATGGTTTGAATCCAATCCATAGTCAATTAGGAGTTAGAAGTTTTTGAAGGCCACAGGATGGCAACAATCTCAAAGATGAAACCAAAGAGGCAGACCATCGGTGCCACCTTTGTGCGCATGTCGCTGAAGATGTCAGGATTGAAAGCTTCTTCTGTTGTGGCATCGCCCGACATCAGAATGAAGCCTATGACAATGATGGCGAATCCCACAAGAAGCAGGATGTAGTTGATTTTTGTGAATGCAAGATTTTTCATATATAATATAATTCGTTGCTACTCATTTTCAAATATTTGTTCAACGAGAAAAGTGTGCAGAGATAAGTGATGATGATACCGAACAGGAACACTGCTGCTGACACGATGACTATCGCCTTCAGGTCTATGACTGAACTGATTTGCGGCTCAAAGTTGTACAGCCAGTAGAGTCCTCCGATGAGCAAGCCATCGGCAAGAATGGCAGACACGATGCCCAAGGTGAAGCTTTGTGCAAGGAATGGACGACGAATGAAGTTCCAACTTGCTCCCACCAGTTTCATCGTGTTGATGATGAATCGCTTGGAGAAAATGGTGAGCCGCACCGTGTTGTTGATTAGTGCAAAGGAAATGTAGGTGAACAAAGCCGCGATGATGAGCAGGATGATGCTCACCTTGCGGATGTTGTCATTCACCGACTTGATGAGGTCTTTTGAGTAGATGACATCCACCACATCAGGGTTTCCCCTCAACTTCTTCACAGCCGCGTTGATGCTGTCGGGGTTGGCATGCTCTGCATTGATTTTGATTTCGAACGATGCGGTGTAGGGGTTCATCCCGATGAACTCAGTGGGGTCAATGCCCTGTGCCTGAATCTCCTCCACCAATGCCTGCTCTTTGGAGATGAACTCCACGCTCTTGGCATAGCGAGCCTGTTTGAGCGAGTTCTCCATGCTCTTGACTTGCACACTGTCCATTTCATCGCTGATGAGCACGCTGATGTTGATGTTCTCCCTTACGTATGTAGAGAGGTTTTGCGCTGTGATGACGAACAGCACGATGGTGCCCAGCAACACCAACACCAATGTGGTGCTGATGGCAGCTGTGATGAACTGTGTGCTGAGGAATGATTTTCTATTCTTACCCATGTTTATCTCATTGTTTCTGGTCATCGCTCGGCTCTTCTGCCTGCTCTATACCTTTCAGTGTGGCAGAACTCGAATCCACCACTTTCACCTTTACAAAATCGCCTATGTGATGACTGCCACGGTCAAACACCACCACCTTGTTCTGTGGTGTGCGACCGAAAAGCTGTTCTTTGCTGCGTTTTGACACTCCTTCCACCAGCACCTCGAAAACCTTGCCCACATCTTTCCTGTAGCTCTCTGCAGAAAGTTCGTTCTGCAAGGCAATCATCTCGTTCAGACGGCGAATCTTGGTCTCTTCAGGCACATCATCAGGCAAGTGCTTGGAGGCATAAGTGCCTGGGCGCTCTGAATACTTGAACATGAATGCCGAGTCATACCCCACCTCCCTCATCAGTGAGAGAGACAGCTGGTGGTCTTCTTCTGTTTCAGAATGATACCCCACGAAGATGTCAGTGGTCAGTCCACAATCGGGAAGGATGCGACGGATGGCTGCCACACGGTCAAGATACCATTCGCGGGTGTACTTCCTGTTCATCAGTTTCAAGATGCGGTTGCTTCCGCTCTGCACAGGCAGATGGATGTGGCGGCAGAGGTTCTTGTGAGAAGCAATCACCTCCAGCGTCTCGTCACTCATATCCTTGGGATGGGAAGTGGTGAAACGGATGCGCATTTGAGGAAATGCCTCAGCCACTTTGGCAAGCAGTTGCGGGAAAGTGACACCATCCGTCAAATAACTGTTCACGTTTTGTCCCAGCAAGGTCACCTCCTTGAAACCCTTCTCTTGCAGGTCTTTCACCTCGTTCAGGATGCTGCCCACCTCACGGCTTCTCTCTCTTCCACGAGTGTAAGGAACAATGCAATAATGGCAAAAGTTGTTGCAACCGCGCATGATGCTGACAAAACCGCTCACATGTCCACCACACACACGCTCAGGGATGACATCGCGGTAGGTCTCTGTGGTGCTCAGTTCCACATTGATAGCCTTTTCACCCACTTCGGCTGCTGCAAACAACTCGGGCAGTGAGAGGTAAGAGTCGGGACCAGCCACAAGGTCCACATGGTGATGCGCAATGAGGTCTTCCCTTACGCGTTCAGCCATGCACCCCACCACACCCACAATCAGCGCACGTTTCTTCTTCAGTGCATGGAGCGCCTCCAGTCGGTTGTATATCTTATTTTCTGCATTTTCACGCACGGAACAGGTGTTCAGCAACACAGCATCAGCCTCATCAATGGAATCGCAGGTTTCATACCCTGCCATTTTCATCACAGAGGCAATAACTTCACTGTCCGCCACGTTCATTTGGCAGCCATAAGTCTCAATGAAAAGTTTCTTCATTAATGATATTTGCAAAAATCGCTGCAAAGATACAACATTTAATTGGCAAAGTCAATTATTTCGCCTATCTTTGCACTCGAATTACAACTTTTTAATAAAAAAGACGTGCGACTGAACTTCCAGAAAAGCATCACAAACAGCCAAGCCACATTGCCTGTCGTTTCAGCATTGATGCTGCTGTTTTGGCTTCTGCTCCCCCCTGTTGGGCAGCCCGTGGACTTCACCACACCTGATTATGGAATTTGGAAGTTTGTGCCCATATTCCTTCAGCGTGGGTATGTGACATTGGGTATCGGTGCGCTTTGTGCAGCCCTTGCTGTGTATGGAATGGCAGAGCTGAACAATGCCCATGTGCTGCTTCGAGTGAGTTCCCGCATGTTAAGCTCTGTGCTCGCCATCTTGCTCGGAATGGCAGTTATGTGCCATCCATTTCAGCCCGGCATGGTGCTGATG
>Ga0247609_10003919_pt1 | contig 14952 bp, 10 predicted proteins | sample 172DNAGHGlowgp2_FD_193487 | JGI IMG/M metagenome (GOLD analysis project Ga0247609, IMG submission 193487) | Sheep rumen microbial communities from Palmerston North, Manawatu-Wanganui, New Zealand - 1728 DNA GHGlow gp2 | ecosystem: Host-associated > Mammals > Digestive system > Stomach > Rumen ...
AGGCAAGGTGCAACCCCCACCTTCCTGGTCCTCGTGGGCGACGTGGCACAGATTCCGAATACCACGGGCAACTCAACCCAAAAGGTGACCGACCTCTATTACGGCAGCGTCGACAACGACTACTTCCCCGACATGTTCTACAGCCGCATGTCAGCAGAGAACACGACGCAGCTCACCGCCATCGTCAACAAGATTTTGCAATACGAGCAATACACCATGCCCGACCCGAGCTACCTTAACAACGTGACCCTCATCGCTGGTTGGGACAATTATTGGACCTCACGCGTCGGCGCCCCCACCGTCAACTACGCCACCACCTATTATTATAATACGGCCCATGGCTTCACGCAGGTCAACTCGCACGTCAACCAAAGCCAATACAACGGCTGCTACAACGCCCTGAGCACCGGCGTCGGCTTCGTCAACTACACGGCCCACGGCGACAACAACATGTGGTACCAACCCCAGCTGACCAACAGCGGCGTGAATGCCCTGACCAACACCAACAAATATTTCCTCGCCATGGGCAACTGCTGCCTGTCGGGCAACTTCGGCTACAACTCCGCCTGCTTTGGTGAGGCCATGATCCGTGCCGAGAACAAGGCTGCCTATTCCTACATTGGATCCTGCCCAAACACCTATTGGTATGAAGACTATTACTTCGGAGTGGGTGCCACCAACGTCTTTAGTCAGACGCCCACTTTGACCAACACTTCCACGGGTGTTTACGACGGCATCTGGATGGACGACACCTACCACACTGTTTCGTCCATTGTCTTCCTTGGCAATCTCGCCGTGTGCTATGCCCATGCAGGTAACTACCAAACCAGCTCCAACCCCACTTACTATTGGCAAGCATATCACGTGCTGGGTGATGGTTCCATCATGCCTTATCGCGTGCAGCCTACCCCCAATAACGTCAGCCATGCCAACACCTTCCCAGCTGGTGCCACCTCGTTCCAAGTGAGTGCCCAAGAAGGTTCCTATGTGGCTATCTCGCAAAACAACGTGCTGAAAGGCGTCGCCTTGGTGCCTGCCTCGGGTTCGGTCAACGTGCAAGTGACATCGGGCATCACCTCGGGTCAGGTGCACATCGTGGTGACCAAGCCGCAACGCCAGCCTTACATTCAAGACATCAACGTGGGCGGCAGTGTCCAGAACTACAACATCACTGTTTCGGCCAACCCGACCAACGGTGGCACCGTTACGGGTGGTGGCACCTACCAGCAAGGCCAGTCATGCACCGTTTCGGCAACAGCTAATGCAGGCTTCGTTTTCGCCAACTGGACTGAGAACGGCAACGTGGTCTCCACCAGCTCACGCTACACCTTCAACGTGACAAGCAACCGCACCTTGGTAGCCAACTTCCAGGCCCAGCCTCAAAACTACACCATCAGCGTATCGGCCAACCCAACACAAGGTGGCACGGTGACTGGAGGCGGCACCTACCCAGCAGGCCAGTCGTGCACTGTTGCGGCCACTGCCAACAATGGTTATGTTTTCTCCAATTGGACTGAAAATGGCAATGTGGTCTCCTCCAATGCCAGTTATACCTTCACCGTCAATGGCAACAGGACGCTGGTGGCCAACTTCACGCAACAAAATTACACCATCAGTGTGAGCGCCAACCCGAACAACAGCGGCACGGTGACTGGAGGCGGAGCTTTCCATTATGGCGACAACTGTACGGTCAGTGCCACACCCGCAGCGGGTTACACCTTCCTCCGCTGGACGGAAAACAACAACCAAGTCTCTAACAACGCGAGTTATACCTTCACGGTAACAGGCAACCGTACCTTGGTGGCCCAGTTCCAAGCCCAAAGCTACTCCATTACGGCCACGGCTGACCCTGTCAACAGTGGTACAGTCACCGGTGGTGGTACATTCTCTTATGGCCAAAGCTGCACGCTGACAGCAACACCCGCCTCAGGCTACACCTTTATTAATTGGACCAAGAACGGGCAACAGGTGTCAACCAATGCCACATACATGTTCAATGTAACCGAATCGGCTGCCTATGTGGCCCATTTCCAAGTGCAGAGCTTCACCATCAACGTGTCGTCGAACCCGAACAATGGCGGCACCGTCACCGGCGGAGGCACCTACACCTATGGCCAAAACTGCACGGTCAGTGCGACGCCCGCCCAACGCTATGTATTCGTCAACTGGACCGAGAACGGTTGGCCTGTATCAACCGAGGCCACCTATAGTTTCGCCGTCGACGCCAACCGCAACCTTGTGGCCAACTTCGAGAGAGAGATCATTGACATCAAGGTCAACATCAATCCGGCTGATGCTGCCGATATTACTGGAGAAGGCTTTTACTATTATGGCGACCAAGTCACCTTGACGGTCGAACCTTACGAAAACTACCTCTTCCAAAACTGGACAGAAGCCGGTGTTGTTGTCTGCGAAACCACCACCTACACCTTCACAGCAACAGACAGCCGCACGCTGACTGCCAACCTCATCAACACAGAGGGTGTCGACGAGAACAGCGACAAGGCCACCATCTATCCTAACCCCGTCAACGACAAGCTGACCATTGAGGCACAAGAGGAAATCGACAATATCGAGATTTACAATGTGATGGGAGCCCTCATTTACAGCCGAAAGGATTGTGGCGACAAGGTAGAAATCAACACAACCGACCTGCCCACTGGTACCTACGTTGTCCGCCTGACGACGAAGGACACCACGACAATCAGAAGGCTCGTGAAGGAATAAATCCCAAACCTATTGATTGCTTGTAGAGACGGTGCATGCACCGTCTCTACTCATATATGGGAATCAGTAAGGGCGAATGGCATAAATCATTCGGATTGGTGCCCAACACGCCCTGCGGGATTTTCATGCCCTGACGCTCGAACAATTCCACCCAATAGGCATCAAACTCGCCATCGGCATTGCGGAAATTCATCGGCGCTGCCTCAAAAATGGGTTTGCCATCGCGCTGATAGCATTCGTAAACCAATTCGCTGCAATAGTATTTGCCGTTGTCGGGAAGGAAAGTGAAATCATATTCCGCACCGACCAACTCTTTAGCCTTAGCCACAAATTCCATGACACCACGCTGGTCTTTCAGCTGCATGATCTTGATGTTTGGCATTCGGCCTTCTTCATCACATTGGGCTTCAAGAAACTCGTTCAAAGGTCGACGGCTCACTCCGGTCTTGGGTGCAGCATCGATGACGAAAAGGCTGTCATTGCATCCCTCGATAATGCCCACATGCACCATCGCACCCGTACTGCCCATGATGGCTTGGTCCATATTGGGCCGGCAATCGACTTGAATGCCTGCCGACATGCCTTCCACAAAAATCAAGTCACCAGAAAACATCGGCCCATCGTGGGTGCACGAAGCCATTAATGGCACAAACAGGCCAAGAAAAAGAAACTTTTCAAGGAAGTGATGCATTTTTACTTTGTTGCGTTATCAAGATTATTCAATCCAATAGACGTAGTTCTTCTTACGAGGTGCGGCCTCAGGGTAATCGCCTTTGATATAACCCAAGACGCAGTTGCCGATGCCGACATACCGCTCGGGGTCGATACCAAAACCTTTCAGGAGCGCCTTGCCTTCGTCAATCATGAAGACCTCACGGGCACGATGCACCCAGCAGCAACCTAAGCCTTTGGCATGCGCGGCATTGAGCAGGTTGCCCATGACGAGAGCGCCGTCTTCTTTCCAAGTATACACCGTACTGTCGGCCAAGACCACAAGCACCACAGGCGCTCCAAAGAAGGGATCGAAGTCATCACGGCCGATGACGACGGAGTTGAGACGACTCAATGTGTCGCGCACCATGCGGTTGGTCACGGCCAAGATGATGGCACTTTGGCGGTTCTTGCCCGAAGGAGCATTCATGCCCGCCTTGACGATTTCATCAATCACCTCTTTTGAGGGCATCTCGTCGGTGTAGCTACGCACGCTGCGGCGTGTCATCAGGTCATGCAGGGTTGCGTCCATGGTATTTTTTTCTTTTGAGGCCACAAAAGTACGCATTATTTTTGCAATTTTGCAGCCCGAATTTGGATTTCGATGCAAAAACTAAAAAGCTACGTCCTTCCCATCGCCATCGTCTTAGGATTGCTGCTGCACGACTATTGTGCCGCCTTGAGTGTCGTGGTGCCCTATATCATCTTCACCATCCTGCTGCTGACCTTCACTGCCGTCGACGTTCGCAAGTTGCGCTTCAAGCCGCTGTTTATCTGGATCATCCTTTTTCAGGTTGCAGTAAGCCTTGGCAGTTACTATTTACTCAGATTATTGAATATCAATGAAATAATTGCCGAAGGCATTCTCATCGGAGTGCTTTGTCCCGTTGCAGCTTCAGTGGCGGTGGTCAGCACCATGTTGGGGGCCGACCGTGAGACGGTGACCTCATTCTCCATCATTGGTAATCTGGTGATCTCTGTCGTGGCACCCGTCTATTTCTCATTCATCGGCATCAACCAGGACATGCCTTTCCTGACGTCGTTTCTGCAAATCCTGCGGCGCATCGGTTTGGTCATCGGGCTGCCTTTCTTCGTGGCCTTGGCCTTGCAAATGGTGTGGCCCAAAGCCAACCGTTTCATCAGTCGTTTCAAGGGATTGGCCTTCTACTTTTGGGCAGTGGCCTTGTTTTTGACCTTAGGTCAAACCATACATTTCATCTTCATCAACGGAGAGGGCAACTGGCACAGCATCCTTTGGCTCGGCGTCTCTGCCTTGGTGTTTTGTGTCATCCAGTTCGGTTTGGGCAAATGGATTGGCCACAAATACGGCGACACCATTGCCGGAGGACAATTGCTCGGGCAGAAGAACTCTGCCATGGGCATCTGGATGGCCAACCATTACCTCCACCCCTTGGCTTCGGTCTATTTGGCCTTCTATTCCGTCTTCCAAAACCTGTTCAACAGCTGGCAGATATGGTATTATGGACGCGAGATGAAAAGACGCGAGACGCGGGACTAAGGAACTACAAGTGGTCGTAAGGCATGGTGAGTATCACACGTCCCGCGGCCGGATCGCCCGATCCCAAACCTTTCTTGAACCAACGGTAACGTTGCTCCGAGGTGCCATGAGTGAAACTATCAGGGTTGATGTAGCCTTGAGCTTTCTTTTGGATATAGTCGTCGCCCTTCTTAGGCATCAAATCCAGTGTCTTGCGAATTTCGTCGTCGCTGATGGAACCAAAGCGTGCCTGCTCAAAATGGGCCCAGCAGCCCGCATAGTAGTCCGCCAATAACTCGGTCCTCACACTCTCTTGGAGGAATTGTGTAGACTCCTGTCCGTACCGATAAGCCATCTCCATCATCTTATCCATCTCGCCACGAAGGTGTTCGACGTGATGTCCCACCTCATGGCCGATGATTTCGGCATAAACGAGGTCGCACACATCGCCCATGGACGTGTAACTACTGACCATTTGATCGATATCGATATAAACCGACTCATCGCCGTTACAATAGAAAGGTCCCATGCACTTCGCCTGTTCGTATCCACAGCCAGTGGTGACCGTGTCGGAATAAAGCACCAGCTTGGGCTGACGATAAAAGCCACCCACTTTCTCAAATTCCTCAGTCCAGAAATCTTCGGTGCTGGCCAAAAACTGCGAGCACTTCGTGGCCAACTGCTCTTGTGTCTTGCTGTCGACCCATGTTGAGGCGGTGCTTTGCACGTCTTGCAGGATGGTACCCACGTTAGGGGCTTGCCCGCCCAAAAGCCATACAATCAGAGCAATGATGATACCACCTATACCAATGCCACCGCCCACTTTGGCTGCGGTGCCACCTTTCTTGCGACGGTCGTCGACATTGGTGCTCATTCTACGTCCATCCAGTTTCATGACCTCGCTGTTTCTGGATTACAATTCGCGTTCGCTGATATTGAAAGTGTCGCCTTGACTCAAATCGCCCGACTGTAGGCCACGCTTGAGCCAACGCATACGCTGTTGTGAGGTGCCATGGGTGAAGAGGTCCGACTTCACGTCGCGGTAGCCTGCCTGTTTTTGCAGGTAGTCGTCACCGATTTTCTTCGCCGCATTGATGGCTTCCTCAAGGTCGCCGTCTTCGATCGAGCCGAACATCTTATTCTCATGATAGCCCCACACACCGGCATAGTAGTCGGCTTGCAGCTCAACGCGGACGCTCAATTTGTTTTTGTCCACCTCGTCCATGCGGGCCATTTGCTGATGGGCTTGGTCTAAGGTGCCCAACAGATGCTGCACATGGTGTCCCACTTCATGCGCGATGACATAGGCGCAGGCAAAGTCACCCTTGATGCCCATCGACTGTTGCATCTCATTGAAGAAATCGAGGTCGAGGTAGAGTTTCTCGTCGGCGGAGCAATAGAACGGGCCTGTTGAGGCACTGGCAGCGCCGCACCCGCTTTGCACCGAACCCTTGAAGATGACCATCTTGGGGGCACGATATTGGGCGTTGTACTTGGCAAACTCTGCTGTCCAAACGTCTTCGGTCGAAGCTAGGATTTGCGAGGCAAATAGTTCAAATTCCTGTTCTTGTTCGGTGGGGACGTATTCGCTCTGCGTTTCGCCACCTCCTGCCATGCCGCCTAAAGACTGCATATCAGGAGCCCTACCCGTGAGGAGCCAAATCAGTCCTGCAATAAGGATACCGCCAAGGCCGATACCGCCTGCGGTTACAGCACCTTTTCCGCGACGATCTTCGACGTTGGTGCTGGTTCTTCTTCCATCCATTTTCATGATGCAAACGTTTTTAAGGGGTTAATAATGGCACAAAAATAAACAAAAAAAATACTCCCACGAATTGTGAGAGTATTTTTTTGTTGGATGTAGAGACATTGACTGCAACGTCTCTACCAAAGATAGGTTACTGTTCCTTGACGAAGCGCAGCATGACACTGCCGCAGCGCACGAGGTAGAGACCTGAGGCGAGGTCGCGAACACCAATCTCTTGGTCGGGACCGGCACTCACTACCTTGACCAGCTCGCCGAGGCTGTTGTAGATCTCAACCGAGCTGTTGGCCTCGATGCCGAGGATGCGGATGCTCTCCTTGGCGGGGTTCGGGTAGACCTTCAGGTTGGCTAGCTCGTTCTCGTCAACACCAGTGGCGAAGAAGGCCACCAACGTCATGTCGCTGTTCAACGTGATTTGACGCGGGTTCTGCGTGTTCTCGTCGCTCCACTTACTGAAGACGTAGCCTGGGTTCGGGAAGGCCTGGATTGTCACCGTGGTGCCTTCCACATAGGTGCCACCACCGCTCACCGTGCCTTCGCTCGTGTTGCTGATCAGCGTCAAAACGTGGGTCACAACACTGTTCTCAACGAAGTGAGCCGTGTAGGTAGCGTCGCCGTTCACCGTGATGGTACGCGGGTTCTGCGTGTTGTTGTCGCTCCACTTCTCGAACATGTAACCCGGGTTGGCCACGGCGCTGATTTCGACCGAAGTACCGCTATCGTAGGTACCGCCGCCAAAGGCTTGACCCATGGTTTCGTCGGCGCTGTTCACGGTGATAGTGTAGGTCTGATTCGTTTCAAACTCAGCCACAAACTCCATGTCGCTATTCACCACAACGGTGCGCGGGTTTTCGGTATTGCCGTCGTCCCATTTCACGAAGTGGGCATAGGAACTCGGATAGGCACTGATTTCGACTGCTGATCCAGCAGGATAGGTACCGCTACCCATGGTATGGCCTAAGATTATGTAGTTGGGTCTCACCGTCAGGGTGTACATCTCGCCAGTACCATTGGAGAACAAAGCGGTGTAGGTGGCATTGCCGGTCACCGTGACGATACGCGGGTTCTGCAAGTTACCATCGCTCCACTGCAGGAACTCATAGCCAGTGTTAGGTGTGGCCGTCAGCGTGGCCGTCGCGCCATAGGCGTAGGTGCCGCCGCCCGTCACCGTGCCCGAGCCGGCAGGTGTAGCATTCGTCGTGATGGTGTATTGTTGCGTGTTGAAGTAGGCAGTGAATGACATGTTGTTGTTCACCGTGACAGTGCGCGGGTTAGTGGTACTGCCGTCGTTCCAGTGGTCGAAGGTGTAGCCGCTGTTGGCGGTGGCTGTCAGCGTGGTGCTCGCGCCAGCCGGGAAGGTGCCCGTGCCGCTCACTGTGCCAGCGCCAGTGGGGCTCACGTAGGCCGACACCGTGTAGTAGGTCGAACCTGAAGTGCTGAAGGTGGCTGTATAAGTCGCGTTGCCCGTGACCGTCACCTGGTGGGGGTTCTCACTCGAACCATCGCTCCAACCCACGAACTCATAGCCACTGAATGCCGTGGCGGTCAGTGTGGCATGGTCGCCGTAGTAATAGGCGCCGCCACCGCTCACCGTACCCGCATTGCTTGGGCTGGCATTTACCGTGATAGTGTAGTAATTACGGTTGAAGTAAGCCGTAAAGTTCAGGTCGCTATTGACTGCCACCGAGCGCGGGTTCTGCGTCGAACCGTCGCTCCAGTGGTCGAAGGTGTAACCAGGATTGGCCACTGCCGTCAGCGTGATGACGCTACCGGCTTCATAGGTGCCCGTTCCGTTCACCGTGCCGGCGCCTGTCGGATTCACTGTAGCCGTCACTGAATAGTAGGTCACACCCACCTCGTTGAAGGTAGCCGTGTAGGTGGCATTGCCCGTCACCGTGATCTGACGCGGGTTTTGCGTGTTACCGTCTTGCCAGCCAGCAAACTCATAGCCACTGGCGGGCGTGGCGGTCAGGGTAGGCGTGTCGCCATAGTGGTAGGCGCCACCGCCGCTCACCGTGCCACCCGCAGGCGGGTTGGCGTTGACGGTGATGATGTAGTTGTCTTGCGTGAACGAAGCCGTATAGGTAGCATCGCCTGTCACGGTGATGGTGCGCGGGTTCTGCGTGTTGCCGTCGTTCCATTGGCTGAAGGTGTAGCCGTTGTTGGCATTGGCCGTCAGGGTCACTGAGGCGCCTTGGGGATAGGTGCCGCCACCGCTCACTGTACCTGCACCAGCAGGTGTCACGTTGGTCGTAATGGTATAGTAAGTGACGGGGGTCTCGGCAAAGTAAGCCGTGTAGGTGGCGTTTTCGGAGACGGTGAAGCTGTAGTTGGCGCTGGTGCTCACCACCGAGCCATTCTTCTTCCAGCTCTCAAACTGGTAGCCGCTAGCGGGAGTGGCGTGCAGGGTGCAAGTAGCTCCGGCAGGATAGGTGCCGCCTCCGCTCACCACGCCCCAACTGCTGTTGTTGGCATTGGCCGTGATGGTGTATTCTGCAGTCTCCTGGGTGATGCTGAAGTCGTCGATGTACCAGTGGTGGGCGTATGTGCCTACATACTTGAAGGCGATACTCACTGTGTGGCCCTTGTATGGGGTCAGGTCGATTTCGTAGGTGGTCCAGCTGCTGGGGTAGCTGGATGGCTCTTGCCAAATCTGGGTGTAGTCGGCGGGGACGTATGCGCCTGTCTTGTCGACAGCAATCCATGCGGTGTGTGCTTCGCCTGAGCCGCCCGACGAGCCGTTCTTTGCATTAAAGCTCAGCGTGTAGTTGTAGTTGCCCGAAGGCAGCGTCACGCGGCGGCTGTAGAGCCAACCCGTTTGAGGCGTGTTCTGCGGGCCCCAGGGGTGATAATAGCAGCCACCACCTTCCGAGGTGTTGTATTGCCAGCACTTTTGGCCACCGCTCATGTCGGCATCGTAGGCCGTCCAGCATTGATTGACATCATCGAAGTTTGTCGTATAAGGCACACTTGCAGCACTGCAAGGTTGGAAACTCTCGGTGACGCTCACGTTGTCGATGTACCAATTCATTGCGTCTGTGCCTGAATATTTAAAGGCGATGTAGACGGCATGCCCTTGATAGGCCGAGAGGTCGACAGTGACATCGTTCCAAGTGTTCGATGGACTCGTCTGGTGCCACACCTCTGTGAAGCTGCTCGTGTTTGTGTTTGTAGTTGAAATCCAAACACCCATATATTGAGGAGCATTAGAGGAGGTCTCGTTGCTCTTGAAAGTCAAAAGAGTGTTGTCCTGGCCAGGTTGGAGGAAGAGCCTCGGAGTGATGAGCCAGCCTTCTTGGGCATTAGGATTCCATTGGTGGAAAGCGTAATAATCGCCAGTGGCAGCTTGTGGGAAGTCGGTAGAAAATACTCCTCCACGGCTCCCTCTACTCCAATATGAAATCTTTGTGCCGTTGTTGTTGTCCACATCGACCTTGGTCCAGCAAGGCCATTCTGTACTGCCGTTCTCGAAACTGTCAGTGAAGGGCAGGCTGTGGATTTCGCTGTCGGTGCATTCAGGTTCATCAATGAAGAGGCCCGTGATTCTATCGCAATTGGAAGGCGAGTAAAGGTAAGAGCCATTTCTCCAAATCCTACCATAGCCGCCTTCTTGGCCAGCATAATAAACACCGTTGCTATTGGCCATCACCGAGGTGATATAACCACCCGAGCTATAGAGTTGGGCGCCGTTTTTATAAACCTTGTCATAACTGCCATCAATGGCCACCACATAAATATTGGATGCATCGTCGATAAAGATTTTATGACGGTCTGGATAAACAAGAGAATTAGTATTGATCGTATACACAGCTTGTGTCGATCCATCGGTGATACTGGTTTTCCACACATACACTGTGTTCTGCCCATTAGTCTGAGAGTTACCTACTGTCCAAAGATATCCGTAATAGTAGCAGATATCATAGATTCTTGTGTTAGCAGGGAAGTCATGGAACACCGCGGATCCTCTCCAAATCACGCCATGGTAGTTGGAAGAGCTCGTGTATTGATAGCCGCACGAATAAATATAGTCTTCATAGTGCGTAACGCCGTAGGCTGCACTCTCATAAGTGCCGTCGCCCAACTGGCGGTAAACGGCTGCGTCGTTGTCTTTCCACATCACAGCCGTTCCCACATTGTTGATGCTCTTACGACCCACCGTGTACAAGCTGTTGTTATAGGACATCCTGCACAAGTCGTAGATGTGTCGGCCTTCGCCTGTCGGTGAATCCAAATAAACGTCGTTATTCTTCATCACATCGGCATAATAGAAAGATCCGTTATTAGAGCAGTTTCTCACCCAATACACATTACCACCATAAACATCAACGCCAGTGCAATCTCCAGAGTAGTTGCCCGCGAATGACGTGTTGTACATTTTCGTGCCGTTTTTGTACACAGCAGCCTGTTGGACGCTGTTACTGGTGTAATAGCCGCAGGACCAAATATCCTGGGCAACACTCGTGCCGGCGAAAGCCATCACCGACAGGATAATAAGTAAAATCTTTTTCATAATGAGTTGATTTTAGTTAGACATATTGTTATTAGTTCATTATTCATCACATGCAATGGTATTTTTTCACGGGACAAAGTTAGGTATTAAATACAAAATGTCCATAGGTAAAATTACTTATTTTTTGTTTTTTTTATCAAAAAAAATGCAAAAAGCAAGGGATTTTTCTAATTTTGCACACAAAAGGAATGATGTTACACATTATTATTAATAGATGTGCAGGATTAGTTTACATATAGACGTGAGACCCGAGTTCCGCTTTTGCGGAATGATGACGTGACACGAACCCCTCGACCCTTCGATTGGCCTCAGGAACCTATCCCGTGTTCCATTGCCTCTTCCGTACGGAAGGGGGCTTCGCAATGACGGTCCCGTGTCAAAAGAATATGAAGTATAACTTTGAAAAACTACATAGCCATGAAAGCATTCGTCAACGAAACTGAAGTGCGCACGTATTACGGTGCCAAAGTGAAATCGGTCGTGCTGGCCTACTGCCGCGCGATGAACCTGCCCCTCAACCTTGAAGGCATCGAGGTGAGAGACGCCTATGGCAATATCATTGGCCTGGATGGCTCGCTGCACGCCAATTCAAAAATATACGTCAAGTTTTAAGCAGAGATTCGGTGAACGGAGTTCGCTCCCATATATGATTGAATGAGGCTTGTTGAGGATATGTCAATATGAAACTTGACTTGCCGCCGTAGATTAAAACAACAGCTGACTTCAGCGGCATCTCCTTAAACACACAATTTGGCACGATTTTGGTAAAGCTATAAAATGAACACAAAAAAACAGAAGTCAAACCCTTAAAAAAATCGCAACTATGAAAGCCAAGAACATCCTGATGACCCTCCTGTTAGTGACGGGAGCCATCGCAGCAAAAGCAAGTGGTTATCCACCCGAACTCGCCTTGGTCTCACAGCCGGTTATGGTGTACAACTACAACTCTGTCACAGTCTATTACGACGTGGAAAACATCGGAGACTACACCTATAGGGGTTATGTATATCTCTACCTTGACCCCGATGACGGCTACTACTACGCAAGGGAATATGTGAGAGTATACCCTGGCCGTATCAAGAGAATCGCAGTAGAGATCCCGGCCTATCGCGCCAATCCGGGGTGGATCTACACCGTCATGCCTTACTACGAGCTTGACCGTGAACTCTACAGCTTCACCACCTTCGAATACTTCGAGCCTCTCGAATTCTGGTGGAACGGTCCTCGCTCACACCACTACATCGTAATCAACGTGCCTCCTCGTCCGCGCTACTACCACCGTCCCGGCCACTACCGCTACTACTACGACGGCTTCCGCCCACCGATGCCACCTCCCGGTCACGGTCCCATGCCCCCGCTGGATCCACATCACCACACCTACGGCTACCACCACGAGCACGGTGGCTACCCCGCCAACAACTGGAACGAAGGATCGGCCTCGGGCAGCAACCACAATGAAGCCCCTAGCGCCACGGTCAGACCGAAAGCCAATGCAGGCAGCATGAGCTCGGGCAGCTACAACAACAGCACCAACCCGCCCGCACCTGTCAACAACAGCTCGAGCAGCAATGGCTCCTCAAGCGGCAGAACTGGCAACACGGGCAGCAACAGCGGACGCATCGACAACGGAGCAAATAGCGGCTCTTCCAGCGGTCGCACGGGCAACAACTCCGGCACCAGCCGCGTCAACAGCGGATCGAGCAGCAGCTCAAGCGGTCGCACGGGCAACAACTCAGGCACCAGCCGCGTCAACAACGGATCGAGCAGCAGCTCAAGCGGTCGCTCGGGCAACAACTCCAGCACTAGCCGCGTCAACAGCGGATCGAGCAGCAGCTCAAGTGGTCGCTCGGGCAACAACTCCGGCACCAGCCGCGTCAACAGCGGATCGAGCAGTACCCGCAGCAGCGGTACCAGATCCACGGGCAGCAGCTCCACCAGAAGCTCAAGCTCAAGCAACTCAGGCAGCAGCTCCCGCAGTGGTTCCAGCAACTCAAGCGGCAGAGGCGGCAGATAAGCCAAACCATCCCCAACAAAAAAAACGAGGGTGACCTTCGGGGTCGCCCTCAATTTTTTTCTACCTTTGCCCAAAACTTTTGAGCCGTGAACATCATCAATTTCGCTGACAGCAACAGCATAGTCAACCAGTATGTGGCTGAGTTGAGGGACATCAAGGTCCAAGGCGACAGAGGCACCTTCCGCTACAACCTGCAACGAATCGGGCAACTTATGGCTTATGAAATAAGCAAGACGTTGCATTACTCGGAGAAAACAATCCAGACCCCATTGGACATGGCCAAGGCCAACACACCCGACGATGAAGTCGTGCTGGCCACCGTGTTTCGTGCCGGTCTGCCCTTCCACCAAGGCTTCCTCGACATCTTCGACCATGCGGGCAACGCCTTCGTGTCGGCCTACCGTTATTATCTCGACGAGAAACACGAAAACGTGGGCATCAAAGTGGAATATCTCGCCGCCCCCGATCTCACCGACAAGACCCTCATCATCGCCGACCCGATGCTGGCCACGGGCGGCAGCCTCGAGCTGGCCTACCAAGCCCTCTGCACCAAAGGCATACCAAAACAGCTCCATCTGTGTTGCGTCATCGCCGCCCAAGACGGCATCGACAACCTGATGAAGCTGTTCAAGCCCCTTGACAACGTCACGCTATGGTGCGCTGCCATCGACCCCATCCTGAACGAGCACAAATATATCGTTCCAGGATTAGGTGATGCCGGGGACCTCGCCTATGGCGATAAGATTTAATGCTTATAGAAGCGGAAATTATAACCAACTGTAATTACCGGACCGTAGCCGATCACTTGGCTATTAGGCCCAAAATTGATTTGCATACCTGCGCCGAAATCCAAGTCTTTATAACTCGCTCCACCAACAAGTGAATGTCTCCAAACAGGGTCTCTATTATACCTGAACGCACCCACATGATAATCGACAAAGCCCGTCCAAGGATTTTTGCCTGTATAAACACGGACACCGCCATGAACTGTTCCTGCTAAATCAACAGAAACATTATTGCCAGTGTTATTAATGAGGAACAAAGCACCTGGTCCTACAGACACTTGAACGTATGGACTAATCTGATAGCCAACATTCGCAAAGAAACCACCATACACATCGGGACGGACAAAGAAGCCACTTCCACGAGTATAGTCTTGCGCCAAGGAAGGAATAGCCATCATAGCTATTGCCAGAACCAATAATAACTTTTTCATAAGATTTAAATTTTAAGGTTAATAATAGGTTTATTAGGTTCACTTTTTATCAAGATAATCCACCACTGATTCCACTAAATTGTAGGCGCCGTCATAGACATCCTTAATTGTTGCGTCAAGCATGTAGGCGGGCGTGGTGAAGACCAACAGCTCGTTGTCGGCGCACACATCGCCATGTTCGGTCTGCACATGGAAAGCTCCCATCTTACGGACGTTATCGGCATCAGGTGTGCCTTCTTTACCCAAAGTGACGCACACACCAGGCAGCAGCTTGGCGAACATCACGGGAGAAATGCACATGCCACCCATGGGCTTGTTGGCTTCACGCGTCTCGATGATGGCACGGGCCACATCGGGTTGTACCTCCATGTCGGCACCCTTGAAGGCATAGTCGCAAAGGTTTTTAGCTGCACCAAAACCACCACTGAAAAGCAGACCGTCATAATCTTCGGCCTTGTAGTCCTCAATGGGCAAGATACGCCCACGCGCGATGCGGGCAGCTTCAGTGAGG
>Ga0247609_10003921_pt1 | contig 14950 bp, 1 predicted proteins | sample 172DNAGHGlowgp2_FD_193487 | JGI IMG/M metagenome (GOLD analysis project Ga0247609, IMG submission 193487) | Sheep rumen microbial communities from Palmerston North, Manawatu-Wanganui, New Zealand - 1728 DNA GHGlow gp2 | ecosystem: Host-associated > Mammals > Digestive system > Stomach > Rumen ...
GGGATTGGGCCGACTCCCCAATTCCCAATCCCCAATCCCCAATCCCCAATCCCCAATCCCCAATCCCCAAAATGTTTCTCCAAATATTTTAAAAATAGACTGAAAAATAATCTAATTATTTTCAAATTAAAATGGATAATAAAAATGGAGAAAATAAAGATGAATCTTTTAATTATGTATATTTTATAGAATCTCATGAAATTTCAATGGAAGTATTGAAATTATATTTAACAGAAGAATATTCTGAGTCAAAAACTTTAGAAAGAATTGAAAAAATTGAAGAAAAAAAGTTTGATTTAGTTTTTTCAATTAATATTTACCGATTTAAAATTTACCCAAATAAAATTATTGAAAATCATAAAAATCTAAATGAATTTGAAGTAGAAGTTTTTATAGAAGATGATAATAAAAATAAATATTCAACTAAAATTAAAAATATAGATATAAATCAGAATAATTTTATATATAATTTCCAATTTAATTTTGATGAAATAAACACTTTTGAAAATGAATTACCTATAATGGATTTAAAAATGAGCAATTCTGAACAATTTCAAATATATATAAATTATTTAAAAAGTATAAAAGGAAATAAATCAAAGGAAAAAGAAGATTTAATAAACAACACATTAAACTTTTTAATGGCAGAAAATGAGAAAAATAAAAAGTATGATTTTTCATTTATTATTTCTATATTTAAGGAATCTATTGGAACAAAATATATACCAAAAATAGTCAGATTATTTAAGCCAGGGCATTTAAAAGGATTAACTGAACTAGATGAAGGGGTTCTACTCCCTATTTTAAATGTTATGAAAATTATAGAAAAAAAAAATTTTGCTGGTTTTGAAAAAGAAGAAAATGAGGAAGAATTATATTATAACTTTTATACCTTATATCTTTATGGCTATTTAAAGTTGCACAAAGATAAAATTGATGAATTGTTCCAAAATGAAAAAATTAAAAATTATCTATATAAAACCTTATCGGAGAATGAAGACTTCTTCACTGGACTAACTTTGAAAAAAGAACAAATTTTAGATTTTATAAATTCATCTAATTTGAATTTCCAAAAAGTTATTAGTCAACTTAAATATAATAATGATATACTAATTTTGCTTCAAATAATAAATGAAAAAAAAGATTTTTTTTTGAATAAACATAAGGAATATACTAAGGATAATGAGGAAAATATTAGAATAGATGTTGATTTATTAACTTTGCCAAAAAAAGATGATGATATTAATAGTATATATAAGCTAATAGAAGAAATTATTTTATTTGAAAAAGAATCACAGGATTTCTTTGTTGAAATATCTCCTAAATTATTAGAAAAATATATTGATTTATTTGATAATGCTAATTTAGATAAATTATTTTCTTTAGCTAAGTTAATATCTTTTCTTAAAAAAGAAGTAAAAGAGTTTTCATTTAAAATGAATATTGATGAAATAATTCATAAAAGTGGAATTAATTTATCAAAACAAGGAAAACTAAAAAATATTGAGATTTTAAATTTTATTGAGAATGATATTTATTATAAAGATAAAATTTATAGTAATAATTTAAACTATCGTTCATTAGAAGTATTATCTGGGATTAATGCTTCTTCAATAGATGAAGAATTTTTTAATAAATGGAAACAATTAAAAATGTTTAAAATTTTTGAAAATCAAAAAAAAGCTTTCATTACTCAAGTTTGCAATCTAGTAAAAGAAATGAATTATTTTAATACTCTATTTGTTTTATTAAACCAAAGTGATAATGATAATAAAAAAGAATTTGATCAAAACGCAATTTCAACAATGCAAACAAAATTTGAAACATTAATCTCAACGTATTCACCAGAGAAATGCCCACATTTTATAGATGATGTTGCAGACTTAATTTATTATAGTGATTTTAAAAAAGTTAATTTAGAAAGTTTCATAAATGAATATATACAAGTAATGCTAAATATTGAAACTGTAAGTAAAATATATCAATTATTACCAAAAAAATATAAAGACATTTCTAAAAATCTTAATAAAATAATTATTAATTTTTTCACAAAAAATCCTTTGAATAAAAATCCTTTAATGTTAATAAATGTCATAAAAAACAGTTCAGAACTGAGAAAAAGCATATTATCAAATATGAATCAATATATAATCACAGAAAATGATATATTCCAAAAAGATGAGACCGAAAATTTTAAAGTATTAGAAGGATTAAAGAAATTAGGTATTTTCGATGAAAATAACAATGATATAGAAAAAACAGAATATATTTCAAGTTCAAATATAAAAATTTCTAATACAATTCAAAAAATTAAAGAATTAAATGTGAGTTATTTACTTGCGAATTATAATTTTGATGATAAATTTGAGGAAGTATTCTATAATAGATTATTAGTAATAAGTTCAAATGAAGAAGAGGCAATAAAATGCAAAGAATTAATAAAAAAATATATCACTGTTATAAAGGGAGCTTTAGATATTCTTGAATCTATTTTAAATGATCTTAATTTCTTTTATAAAAATAAAAACAAAAATGATATTATTGGAATATATGAATTAATTAATAAAATTAAAAATGATGCCATTTCTAAATTTTTAAGTAAATACAATAAAGAGTATGAAGATTATAGAGTTAAATTTCAAAAAGAAGTAGAAGAAAGAAAAATTTTATTACAAAGTAGCTTTTTTAGGACTATATATAAGAGAACAAGATTATTAATTGAAGATGAGGATAAATGCTTAAATGAAACTATGGAAACTTTGAAAAAATTAAGTACTATCTTTGATCAAAGTATCTTATCTTCATTAAAAAATTTTTTTAATTTAGGAGATAAAGAATCAAATGAAAAACTAATAGGAAGTTGTTTAAAATATTTTCAAGGAAAAAATATTGAACAAGAATTAAATAAAGAAATTGATATTTTGGCTAAAATATTAAAAATTGAAAATGAATATGATAAAAACAGAATAATTGAGAATTTATTAATTTTATATAGCAAAGAAGAAATATTACATGTCGTTATTGCATTAAAAACTTTCATTGAAAAAACAGAAGTTCAGAAAACTGAATTTTATGAAATGATCAATAATATTGTAACAAATATTTATAACCAAAAAGATATATACATTATTAAACAATCAATGGATGAATTGGAACGTTATAGTATAGTAAATTTTAAAGATAAGGAAAATAAAAGTAATTGTTATATTAGAATATTAATAAAATTAAAAGAACAACCTGATGCAATTAAATCATTATTAGAAACAAAAATTGAAGATTGTAGGCATTTGCAGGAATTAAATTTAGAAAATGATAGTGATTTTTTAACACCTAATGATATATTAGATTTTGAAAAATGTATTGATTTTATGAATAAAATGGGAACAAGTCAACATATGAAAAAATATTCTGACAAAGAATTAATTGTTAAATTCAAGGAATTAGTTAATAAAAATAATGAAATAGAATTATATTTTAATAAATTTATTAACAATTATGGAGAAATAATAGAATTAATGAATAGAGGATTTGATAATTCTGAAGTTTCAAGAAAAAAAATTGATTTTATCCTTGAAAGTTCTGAGTTTATTTTAACCAATAATATAGATAAATTTTTTAAATGTCATTATTTAGAAAAAAAAATAAAGAATAACAAAACTGATTTAATCACAAAAACTATAAGTTTAGAAGATTTATTGGAATTAAGAGATAGAGCTCAGCTATCAAAGGTGGTATCTGGGGATGAAAAAGAAAAGAAAATTATTGAAAAGAGTCAAAAATTTATAAATTTAGTTTCAGAAATAAATATTATATATGGAATTGTTCAAGAAATATATCATAAAGGATATCCCAAAGAAATAAGAATTGAAATAAAGGCAAATAATGATTTAAATGGTAATTCAATAATCAAATTCGAAAATGAGGAATATAATGATTATAATAAATTAATTCCTAAATTAAGAGGCTTATTAGATGAATTAAGACAATCACAAGTTAATGCTTATTTAAATAAGCCTTTAATTAGATATATATATGGGCACCATTTTAATTTAATAAACAATGCGGTTAAAGATAAAAACAAAATAAAAGAGACTTTCCCTTTTTTGGAATATTTTACAAATAATTTAATAACTAAAAACTTAGAAGAATTAGAATATAAAACTGATAAGAATTCTCTTAATGAACTTATTATTAATTGTGAAAATTATCTTAGTAAAGTTTTAGAAATTAATAATTTAACACTTGAAACAATTTACAAAGAAAGTTTAATCGCAAAAACAACAAATTATATAGAGTATAAAGGTGTCTATATTTATTTATGCGAGAAATTAGAAAAAGAAATATTCCAAATTTATAAATATTTGACTCAAAATATTCCAATAGCTCAAAATATACTTTTATGCAATGAAAATATTTCTAATGAAGAAATAACTTCATTTTTATATAGAGCAATTTTATGCGATTTTAATGCATGCTTTATTGTAGGAGGAATTGAAACTTTAAATTCAGAACAAAAAGCAACATTTCTTGAATTACTAAATAATCTTTATGTTGAAAATCACGAAAAAATGAAATCATGTCTGATTTTCTTATATACTAATAAAAGTACAGATATATATAAAAGCTTAGAATCACTAAAATATAGAAAAATATTATCTTTGGGAAGAAAAGAGTTTGAAAAGATAAAATATGAAGGAAATAGTGTTGAAATAGTTTTTTCTGATAAATCCGGAGTTGGGAAAACTCATAAAATTAAATATGATATTTTCGATGATGACAATAAATATATTCATTTCCCTTTGGGTGGAGTATTAACAAAAAATGAAATTATTGAAAGATTAAAAAAGCTAAAGATTGACATATATTCAGAAATACATATCGATATATGTGATACAAATCAAATTCAATTAATGCAGGAATTTTTATTTTCTTTATTGATAACTAAATTTTATAGTTATAAAGAAAGTATATTTTATTTTCCTAAAAAAGTCAAAATTAAAATTGAAATACCAAATAGTTTCATTGATTTTTTTGCTAAATTTCCAATTTTAACTTTATTTTCTTCTTCTAAATTATCCATAGAAAAATTATCTCCATTGATTATTTCGAGGGACATAAAATCTAATGAACAAGTAGTTGCAAATTATTTAAAAGCTTTAAAAGAGAATAGAATAGATAATGAAGATTTATATTTCCCTATGATAACTCCAGAATTAAATTCATCCAAAATGAAAAAATTTAAAAAATATAAATATGCTTTAAGAAATGCTGAAATAATTTCTGAAAAAGAATGCAATGAATTAATTGTTGAAGAAATAAAAAACAGTAATAATATAAAATATCCGACATATTACCAACTAAAAACTTTTATTGATATATTAGGAGTACAATTAAAGCAATTCACCCAAAATAGTTTTCTAACAGCTTTAAATATTTTCATTATAGGAGATAAGGATCTATTCTCTATTAGAAGCAATATTGTAAAAAATTTTATAAATATTACAAAATATTTTACTCAAGGAGCCTTTGACGATTTATTGAAAAATCAAATAATAACTCATAAAATATTATTTAATCAATATGATGAAGGCAACGATATAAAAAATGCAATAGATAGTTTGGCCGAAAAAAAAAGTGGAGTTTTTTCTTTTGAAAAAATTGATTCTTCATTACTTTTCTTTCATCAAGGAAATAATGATGGTTTCAGCATTCTAACAAATAAAGATAATAAGGATAAAGAATATCAAAATTTATTAAAATTATTAAATTATTATAGAAAAGAGAAAAAAAAGCTGCCAAAGCTACCTAGTTTGCCAAATTATAATCATTATACTCAAAAACAATTTTTAATGGAGTTTAAAGAAATTTTAGATCTTAAAAATCCAGTTGACCAAAGTGAGAAAAATGAAAAAAATAAAAATTTAAAAACTTTAGAAGAGATTGCTGAAAATTATGTATTTACTTCTGATAATTTTACAAAAATGATTTTTATCTTAATGAGGATAAAATCAAATGTACCTGTTATAATGATGGGAGAAACTGGGTGTGGGAAAACTGCTTTAATAAGAAAATTATCTGAATTAATGAATAATGGAGAAACTAATAAAATGAAAATTTTAAATATTCATGCAGGAACAAGTGATCAAGAAATAATCGATTTTATTCAAAAAAAAGTAATTCCTGCATCAATTCAGTTAACCCAAGAAGAGTTAGAGCATAAAATAGAAAATTTAAATCAAAATAAAATATATTTTGAAAAAAAAATATGGGTATTTTTAGATGAAATAAATACTTGTAATTCAATGGGATTAATAAGTGAATTGATGTGCAAAAAATCATGTCAAGGAGATCAAATTCCACGTAATATTATGTTTATTGGAGCATGCAATCCTTATAGAAAATCTGAAATAACAAAGGAGGAAATTGCAGGTCTTGATGTCAATTTAGCTTTTAAAGAAAAAAATAATTTAAATGAGCAAGAAAAGGAAAAAATTAAAAAAAATTCTCTCAATTCAAAGGGGAAGTTGGTATATACTGTCAATCCCTTGCCCCATTCATTACTTGTTTATGTTTTTGACTTTGGTAATTTAAATCCTGATGATGAAATTAAATATATTAATAATATGATTCAAGGCCCAATAAATAATATTAATAATAATAATATCCCAATTAAACCTTATATTTTAGAAAGTATTAAAAATTTAGCTAAAGATCTTATTTCTGAAAGCCAAAATTTCATAAGAAAAAACAATGATATATCTTCAGTTTCTTTAAGAGAAATTAGAAGATTCAATATATTTTTGGAATTTTTTTATAATGGTTTATCCTTCAAAAAAAGAAATTCAGAAAAATTAAGGGAATCATTAGAATTAGAAAAAGAAATTAATATTTATCAATCTTTGACAGAAATTGACTTATTAATATATTCAATTAATCTAAGTATATTCATTTGTTATTATTTGCGTATTACCAATAAGGCATTAAGGGACAATTTATTAAAGATATTGAATAAAATTTTGTCAAGTAATGAAATATCTAAAAAATATAATGACTTCCTATATATGCCAACATTAGAAGAGAACTTTATTATTAAAAATATTAATTTAGATAAAGGTATATCAAAAAACCGTGCTTTATTAGAAAATATTTTTTCATTATTTGTCACAATAAATAATAAAGTCCCAATTTTTATTGTAGGTAAGCCAGGTTGCAGTAAATCACTAAGTGTTCAATTAATTAATAAAGCAATGAAAGGAAGTTCATCTACTAATTTCATATTTAAGTCCCTTCCAAAACTAATTATTAATTCTTATCAAGGCTCAATGGGAAGCACCTCAAAGGGTGTCGAAAATATTTTTAAAAAAGCAAGAAATATTTTGGAAAATATATCAGATGAAGACAAAGAAAAAAATATATCAATGATATTCTTTGATGAAATGGGTCTAGCTGAATATTCACCTAACAACCCTCTAAAAGTTATACATTCAGAATTAGAGTATGACTTGAATGAAGGAGATAAAAAAGTCGCTTTCGTAGGAATTTCAAATTGGAGATTAGATGCATCAAAAATGAATAGAGGTATATTTATATCTATTCCTGAACCTGATCAAGAAGATACCAAAACCACAGCTTTTAATATAGGGCAATCATATGATGAAATTTTAGCTGAAAAATATAAAGATTTCTTTGAGAATTTAGGAATAATATATTATAAATATAAACAATATTTAAAAGAAAAACATAATTTAGATGGTAAAGAAGATTTTCATGGAAATAGAGATTTTTATCATTTAGTTAAAAACTGTGCCCAAAAAATGATAGCAAAATTTAATAATATTCAAGACATACATTTAGAAGATTTGATTAAAATTGGATATAAAAGCATTGAAAGAAACTTTTCTGGGCTTATGCTAGGAGATATTAAAAAAACATCAGTTAATTATGTTAAAGATATATTTAATGATATTTATAAAGATGTTAAAGTGGAACAAAAATATGATGTTATAGAATGTGTGAAAGAGAATATTAATCACTTGGATAGTAGATATTTACTATTAGAATCAAAATCATCAGTTAGTACTTATTTATTATCTTCTATATTATCTGATTTAGGTAAGGATTATTGCTTTTATATAGGAAGTAAATTTATTAAAGATATTCAAAATGAAGAATATATTCTAAAAGTCTTGAACAAAGTACAAATTTATATGGAACAAGGAAAAATTTTAATCTTGGAAAATTTAGATACAGTATATCCAGCTATGTATGATTTATTTAACCAAAACTTTACAGTTGTTTCAAACAAAAATTATGCAAGATTGGCAATTGGTTCAACAACTAATACATATTCTTTAGTCGACAACAACTTTAGATGTATAATCAATGTAAATGTTAATGAAATGGATAAGCAAGAAGCTCCATTTTTAAATAGGTTTGAGAAGCAAATAATTACTTTTGATTATTTATTGAATGATGAATTAATAGAGTTAAGTAAAACAATAAATTCAACTTTAAAAGATATGGTCAAAAAAGATAAGAAATATAAAGGCATAAATTATGATTTGGAAAAACTTTTAATAAATTGTGATTTAGAAGAAATTAGGGCTATGGTATATGAATATAACAAAAAAGGAATAAGCAAAGAAAAAATAATGGATGAAATATTATCCAAAATTTCGCTTATTTTACCACAAGATATTGTTTTATATTTAAAATTTAGTGGATTTAGTCAGAAGCATAGTAAAGAATATAAAATAATAATTGATAATTATAATCAAGGAGAACATATCAATTTATCAAGATTTATTAAAACAATGAATCAAGACAAAAATATAGTATATACATTTAGCAATAATTTAGACCAAATACAAAATATTGAAAACATTGATAATCCAATATATGGTAATATTACTAAACAAAATACTAAAATTATAACTATAGGTGGAATTAATTCAGAGAATGAGTTGGAAACAGAAATAAATCAATTTATGACTAATGAATTAAAATTATGTATCATTCATTTTAATCCAGATGAAGGAGATGCAATGAATTATATTAAATATTTTGTGGAAAATAAAGAAAAAGAAAATTTAAATAAAAAAGAAAACAATAAATGTAAAAAGGCTTATATTTTTATTATGCATATGAAAAGAGTTTTTAATGCAGAACTTAAAGATTTTTCATCTAAATCAGAAAAAGAAAAAAAAGAAATCAATAAAAAAATATTAAAGGAAACAATTTCAAATTTATCAGGATATTATCAAATATTTATTGATAATTTAAATGGAGATGAACAATTTAAATTAGATAATTTAATAAATTTGAAAGGAAATGAAGCTTTTAATAAATTCATCAGTTTTGATGAAGAATTAAATAAAAATATATTTAAAAGTATCTTTTATATGAATTACAATATAATCTCTAATATTGGAGGATTAAACAAAGATTCATATATAAATAGACTTATACATTATATAGAAAAAAATGAATCATTAAAGAAAATAATAAATAAATATATAACGGGAAAAATCACTTATGAAGAAGATCTAATAAATAAAATTTTCAAAAATGAAAGTACAATTACTGAAAATGATACTGATATATTATGCATTATTAAAACTTATTTATCTCATTCATACACTAAAGCTTTAAATTTAATTTATTTTAAAATAGAAAAAGACCACTTATTATCATCTTTATTATCATTTACAGAATTAGAAAATATCTATAATGATAAAAATATCTCTAATAATAATTTAAGCTTAATTTCCTTAATTTGTCCTGAAATAAATGAGAAAAATCAAAAGGCAGATAAAACAAATGAAATAATTAAAAGTATGGTAGAAAAGGCAGAAGAAATTTATTTTGAAAATTTAACTTTTGAAGATGAGTCAATGAGAATAACAGAAAAGCCTAAAGCTAACAATATTGAAATTATATTAGGATTAAATTTACCTGGGAGCAAACCCTTCATAGATAGAATTATCAAAAAAGTAAAAGATGAAATATGTAATAAATATTATCAAAATGAAATTTTTTTAAGAGAATGCTTTAGCGAAGGAGATCAATTAGAAAAAGATTTGCAAATATATCGTGATGAATTAAACAGATGCAATAATTCAACATTAATTGAAATTGGAAAAGAAAAATATTTAAAATCATTTGAGAAATATTATTGTGATAATATAAATGATTTAAATCTTTTCTATAGCATCTTATTGAATGATTATTATACTTTATATATTAATCACAATTTAAATAAATCAATTGATAATAATTTAAATCAAAATCTAAACCAAAATGTAAAGGCAGATGAAACAAATAAGGTTGAAAATTTTGACTTTGAAGGCACTAAAAAATTTTTAAAATATTTAGTTTCTTTAAAAAGTAAATATTCAATAAATGAAAATCTTGATAAAATCCAATTTTTAGCCAATTCAATAAATTGGCTTGAAAGTTATGAAGAAGAAATCACTATATTATTAAAAATGTTTTCAAAATTAAGTATTATTATTCCTAATTTATATAATGAAGTAGAGGATGTAATTAGAACTAAAGCAATCAAATTTGAAATTTCAGAAAGGAATCCAAAATATAATAGTATATTGAATAAATCTTTCTTTTTATGTATGGAGGCAATACTAAGAGTAATTTCAATAAAAATAGCTAAAGTTTTTGAAGAATCCGAAGATAAATTCACAGAACTTCAAAATATAAGCAAAGAAATATATCAAGATGCAATGCAATTAAATAGTAATTTAGGCTTATATTCAAAAGAAGTTTATACATTGGAAGAAATAATAATATTAATTGATGCTTTTAATATGAACAATGCAGCAACAATTGAAAATATAAAATCATTGATTAAATTTTTTAGTCATGAATATAATTTTATAAAAAAGGGAAAAATAGATGAATTGATTAAAAATTTAGAAAATTTATATGGATTTATAAATAAATTCATTGGAAGTAGCAAGAATTATTATAAAACAATGATTAAAATATTAAATAATGAATTTTTGAAGGTTTATGACGAAAATTATAGAATTAAAATTTTAAAAATAATTTTCTTAAATAATGAAATCATTTTAAATAGTACTCAATTGATTAAAATAATTATGAAAAATAATATTATTACTGACCCTTCTGATAATATTCTTTTCAATATTAAAATATTATCTGATGAAAAAAGACAGTTGATCCATTTATTAAATTCAAAAGAAAATGAAAATCTCAATATAGTTCTAGTAAATATATTTGAAAGAGAAATTTTCCATTATTTTGAATCAATTCCTCTTATTAAAGATCCAAATATTAAACAAAAATATCCTAAATTGTTTAAATCACAAAAAAAAACATCAGGAATAATTCTTGATCAATCCTTTGTTATTTTTCAAAAATTTGTTGAAAACTTAGAATCTATAATTGTTAAAGAGAAAAATGATAAAAAGGTTTCAAATTTATCAAAATTATACTCTATAACCTATGTTAAAATTTATTTGAAATATTTTGTAACTTTTATAAAAGAAAAGAAAATTAATTCTAAAGATATTAAAGAAATAATTGATTATTTATGTGCAGATCCCAAAAATAATTTTAGAAAAGTTCTAAAAATATATATATTGAAATTATTTTATAGTTTGATGGAAAGTTTTGAACAATTTAAAACCTTTAATTTTCAAGAATATAGTATAGATATAAAAAAAGACTTTTCTATATGGAAAGAAGATCAAAACAAGAATAATGGAATTCTAAATCAATGCTTAATTAATTTAGATAATAATGAAGATAAAAATAATTTTAATGAAGTTTTAAAAAATTTTGAAATTTTAAAAGAAGCTCATTTTTTAAAAGATGAAAAAATTTTATTAAATAATATAAATGATTTTGGATTAGACCCATTTATATGTATATCAATTAATAAAATTATTTCAAATTTAGGAAATGTTGATAATAAGCAAAATGATGACATAAAGAATTTTTACCAATTAGCAAGTAAATTATTTGGCAAATATCAATGCAATCAAAATCTAAAAGATTTATTACTTTTATTCTTTGATGAACAGAATTTTAATAAAAAAATAAAAAAATCAATAAATATAAATTCTAAAACATTTGAGATAATATTATATAGTTTTCGTTTTTGTGTTCAATCATTAGAAGCCATAGATTTACAAATTAAAAATAGAACAAATAAAAAATTATTATATTCATCATTATTAGAAAAAAAATGCACAACAAATTTAACATCTTGCTTTATCCCAGGAAATGAAGTAGAAGAAAAATTGCATTTGACTACTTTAGATCAAATAGAAGATCATCTTAATGCAAATCCAGATAATATTGGATGCTATGTATGTAGTTGTGGATATTATTATTCAATTCAATCTTGTGGATTTCCAAATGAAACCTCAACTTGTCCCATATGCTTATTAAAAATTGGCTCTGGACCAAAAGTAAAACAAGTTGGGTATCATGGATTAGTACAGAGAAAAGGACACTATAGAATTTTTAAAGATGAAAACCAGCATCAAGTTTGCATGAAAAGGTATAAGGATTCTGATGTTAATGTACCAAACATGACTTTGGAGAATTATAAAAAGAAAGTAATAGAGCCTCTTTTATATATTCCTAAAAAAGGATTAACTATAGTTTCAAAAGCTTGGTTTTTGCAAAGGAATAAAAAAATAAGAAAATTAAATGATTTAAGCTACAGAATTTTAAATTTTATTAATTATAGTCATTTATTTTTTGCAAATTGTTTAGGATATATTTCTAATGCTGATTTGGAAAAGCATTTCTTAATCAAAGGAATGAAATGTATTGAAATTATTGCAAAGGAATGGGAATTAATTGAAGAAATATTACAACAAAAGAATATCCAGTCAATTCAAATATTTATGAATTTGATTTTTAAAAGAATTTCTAATTTAATTAAATTTTGTGAATATTTCATTGATGTTGATCAAAGAAATAATTTTGAAGATAAAATTGTAAATGTAATTAATGATTGTGTAAATGAATATAAAGATTATAGCACTAAATTTATAAATGAAAATCAGTTATTATTGCAATTAGATAATAAAGGACTTAAATCAACTATATGTGAGCTATCTCCTCCTACTGAAGATATATATCCACCTGAAGAATATCCTCTATTTAAATATTTTATTTTAACAAAATATTGTTCAGTAGAAGATCTCAAAAAAAAATTAGGTCCTGAAAATGTTTATGCTATGAAATATCCTTTATTGTTCCAGTATTTAAAAGACAATCCAGATATATTAAAAATGAAATATCTTCCTGATTATAATATATTTATAAATTATATGGTAGATTATTATTCCTTCAGAATATCAAGAGATGATGCCAAAAATAGGACACTAAATTCAGAGCCCATTTTCAGTGAAAAAAGCTTTACAAATAAATTTAATAACTTTATTAAAGCTTGGAATGGAATTAAAAGTGAAGCAATTAAATATAAATGTCGACCAATAATGAAAAAAAAAGATTTGGGCTCAAATGATAAATTGGTTTATTTTTTGAATGATGATGGGGAATTAGGGTATGGAATGTATTTAGCAGCAGCAGGTCAGAATTTTATAACTTGGCAAAATTCATTTTTACAACCTATTATAGATTCGGTGGCACAAAATGGTATTTTGCATTGCTTTGCTAAAAATATGAAAAGAGCAATACCTTTGCAAAATGCTAAATTAAACCAAATTTTATTATTGGAGGATTGCTTCAATAATTCACCGTATTATAATTTTGAAGATATTCTTTCAACCTTTAGTAAAAGAGATATAATTAAAAAGGATAAAACAATTAATTATTTGAATTATAATTCATTTGTATATGATTTCGTTTCAATTGAAGAAGAACTTGGGAAATTACTTTTACCTGGAAAATGTCTATTTGAAAATGAAGACAATCTTAACTTTGTAACTTATTGGTCAGAAGGTTTCAGAGGAGGAAAATCTGATACTCTTAGTTTATTCTATCTAAAATACCCACAAAAAGATTTGAGAGAAGATGAAAAATTAGTTATAATAAATTATTTAGAAAATCAAAAAAAGAAAAATGATAATGATTTAAAATCAATATTTGGCTCGATACAATTAATACTTTTTTATTTAACCACAAGCTCATTCAAAAATGATGAAAAAATTATAAATGTTTTAGACAATTCAAATCAATATTTAAAAGTATCAAATGAATGCTACAATTTTTTCCTAAAGGAAGGAAAGGAATTCACCATAGAGAAATTGATGAATGTTTTCTCATTCATTGAACATTTGTGCTTTAAAGAATTAAGTGACACTCTTCAAGCAGAATATAAAAAAGAAATACCTAAAGATCTTCAAGAAAAAATTAAAAAAAAATTATTAGAATCAAAAGATAAAAATGAAGTAATTTCCATAAGTCAGTTGGCCTCTGCAGTAAGAAGATATATTTCAAGATATTTAGCCGGAAAAAGACAAACTGTTGATATTGATGATAAAAGAGATTTGGCTTTTGATTTATCAAGAATTGATTTATGGGATGAAAAAATCGGAAAATTAGATAATTTAGATGATTTGATAGTTTCCCAATTAGGTGAATTCAAATTAACTGTTGGACAAGCTTATGAATTTTATAAATTAATAGCCCAAGAAGATTTGTGCCCAAAAGGAAAAAAAACTTCTTCTTATTGTTCACCTCAATAATTAATATTTTTCGAATATTAAAAAAGAATTAAAAAAACAGGAATAAAACTTGTAATTTAGAGATAGTTTAATTAATATATTTAAAAAACATTTTTCAAATAGTTTTAATATTATAAAATTATATATTAATTTAAATCAATTTTAAATTTGAAATATATAAACGCTAAATATGGGGATTGGGGATTGGGGATTGGGGATTGGGGATTGGGGATTGGGGGTTGGGCGCGATCCCCAATACCCAA
>Ga0247609_10003924_pt1 | contig 14945 bp, 17 predicted proteins | sample 172DNAGHGlowgp2_FD_193487 | JGI IMG/M metagenome (GOLD analysis project Ga0247609, IMG submission 193487) | Sheep rumen microbial communities from Palmerston North, Manawatu-Wanganui, New Zealand - 1728 DNA GHGlow gp2 | ecosystem: Host-associated > Mammals > Digestive system > Stomach > Rumen ...
CTTCAAAGAGAAGAAATCCTTGGGTGCATCCTGATGGTTCTTCACGAAACAGAATTTCCACATGCCCTCCATCGAGAGGAATCGTGCAGAGCCGCTCTTGTCGCCCACGGCCTTCTCGGGTGACTCGAAGGCGAAGAAGTGAGCACGTCGCGGCTCACGGTTCTGCTGATTCACCGCTGGATCCTGCCACACAGGCAGTTTCTGGGCACTGGCAGATAAGGGTAGAAAGGTAAAAAGGTAAAAAGGCAAAAGGCCTCTTACCATACACTTCAACAATTTGATTGATTTCATAAGCGCATAAAAATAATTATAGTTACTCGATTTGCGCACAAAGTTACGAAAAATCGAGAGCAAAACAAAGAAACTTGTTCCTTTTTTTGCCGAGATGAAGTAAGTTCGCCATCTTTGATGGCAAAGATACAAAAAAAAGTGAAAAGTGAAAAGTGAAAAGTGAAAAATTGAGATAATTTTATATTTTTGACTATCTTTGCAGCAAGATGAAAAAAGAAGAACGATTTGCAAGGATTCTGGCGCACTTCAAGGCGCAGATGCCACACGTGACAACGGAACTGGAGTTTGGCAGCGTGTTTCAGCTGCTGGTAGCCGTGATACTGAGTGCACAGTGTACGGACAAACGAATCAATCAGGTGACGCCCGCCCTCTTTGTCCACTTCCCTGACGCCAAGACGATGGCGCAGGCAGAACCAGAGGACGTACTGGAATATATCCGCAGCGTGTCGTACCCCAATGCGAAGGCCGAGCATCTGGTGAAGATGGCGAGGGCACTCGTGGAGCGACATGGAGGAGAGGTACCTTCGGACATGAATGCCCTGCTGGATCTGCCTGGTGTGGGCAGGAAGACTGCTAACGTGATCAGGAGTGTCGCCTTCGGAGAGTCTGCGCTGGCTGTCGATACCCATGTGTATCGCGTGGCCCACAGGCTGGGACTCGTGTCGCGTCACGCCAATACCCCATTCAAGGTAGAGCAGGAACTCGTGAAGTATATCCCCAACGAGGATATCCCCGATGCCCACCACTGGCTGTTGCTGCACGGCAGATACGTGTGCACATCGCGGAAGCCCCACTGCGAGAAATGCGAAATAGAATCCCTCTGCCCAAAACAGACAGAGGGATCGAAATTATCTTGATTGAATTTGGTATTTACTTCTTATGCTTCTCCCAATGGCGGATGGCCCTGCGGTGGAAGCGGCTCTCAGCCTTGATAATATCGTAGACCTTCGAGGCTGACAACACGCTGAAGAACTTCTGATGATAACTCTGACAGATGCGTTTCTGCTCGAGTTCGAGTTCATCGCGCTTCTCCACTGCCTTGCGACAGGCTTTCTCATCGGCAGGCTTGTTCTTGCCCAGCTCCTTCATCTGCTTATAGATAACGCGCTGCTTGCTCTGCATCTCGCGATAGAGGGGGAAGAACTTGGCTGACTCGTCGGCAGTAAGACCAGCCTCCTTGGTGATAAACTGCTCGAGATCGGCCTGGAACTTCTCTGGCGAGAACTTCTGCTGCTCTTCAGCACTGGCTGGGGTCAGGGAGAACAGGAATAGGGTGATGAGGATAATCTGTTTCATGAGGACTGGACGAATTAGTTTTCAGACAACAATGCATAGATTTCATGATTGTCGAGCATCATATAGTCGGCAGCCTCATCGATGGATTCTTCCACAGACTCCTGCTGGGCAGCAATCTGAACTGGCGCCTGAGGCTGGGCCTCGGGCTGCGACAGGAACATCCAGGCGACACCAGAGATGAGCAGCGCCACAAGACAGGCTGCTGCCAGATAAAGCGGTCGACGCATGCGCACCTGACGAGCCTTAACAGGGCGCTCGGGTAGCTGCTGCATCAACTGAGACGTAAATGCTTCGAAATAGCCCTCTGGAACCTTGTAGGGATTGCGACGGCCTACTCTTTCTTCTATGTACTTTTCTTCATTCATTTGTATATCAGACGTATATTCTTTAGAATAGTTTAATCGTGTGCCTTAAAAAATGCCGCAATTTTCTTCACAGCGATATGATAGGAGGCCTTGAGGGCTCCTTCGGAGGTGTTGAGCAGACGACTGATGTCGGCATACTTCATATCATCGAAATAACGGAGTTGGAAAACTGTGCGCTGGACATCGGGCAACGAGGCTATAGCCTCCTGAAGCAACGCCTCAGCCTCGGAACCATCGAAATAGGAGTCGGCCATCAGCGTGCGGGCCACACTCATCTCGTCGGAAGTAGCCACAGGCCGCTGTTTGCTGCGGCGCAGGAAGTCGATGCACTCGTTGATGGCAATACGTGAGAGCCAGGTCGACTCCTTGGCGTCGCCATGAAAGGTGTCGAAAGCATTCCAGGCTTTCAGGAAGGTGTTCTGAAGCAGGTCGTTGGCATCCTCATGGGAGAGGACCATACGACGAATCATCCAATACAGTTGCTCACTATACTGGTGTACCATCTTCTCGAAGGCAGCACGTTGCGTCTTCGAATCCATCATCGTACGGAAACCTTGCGCACTACATCGCCAACCTTCACGATGTAGCAGCCCTTGGGAATATTCAGTTCAATCTGCTGCGCAGGACTACTGATGCGCTCCTCCATCACACGCTTACCCGTCAGCGAGACAACCTCGAGGAGATGACCCTCTGCACCAGTGACACTCAGGATGCCATTTGCATAGGAAATGGAGGCTGCGAATGCCGACAGCGGCATCATCAGCGACATCAGGAGTCCAGCGACGAATATGTGCAATCTTCTTGTCATAAGCATCAATAACTGCTGCAAAGATATGAAATAAATGTGAAAATGCAAAATTATTTGCTTAAAAATCGCATTTTTGTTGCGTTCAGACGTCGAAAACGTCCATTTCGTTAGTCAAAAACGAGTTTTCAAACACTTCCTTAGCCTCATTGAGCAACACCTGTTCGTCGTCGTAACGCGAGCTGTAGTGCCCCAGCAGGAGCTTCCCTACCCCAGCCTCGCGAGCCACTAAAGCAGCCTGACGGGCTGTAGAGTGACAGTACTTCTCGGCTGAGGGCAGACGATCCTCGCCATAGGTGCTCTCGTGATAGAGCGTAGAAACCCCTTTGAGTTCTTCAGCCAAATGAGGCAGGTACTTCGTATCGCTGATATAGGCATAGCTACGCAACACATCCTCTGGTCTGCGGGTAGGCTTCTCACTGATGAGATAGCCACAGCAGGGCACACGATGCTGCAGGGGAATACTCTCGACAGTGATGCTACGATCCTCGTAGACCACCTGTCGCTGCGTGGTGTCGACAGGATGGAACTCGACCTTGAAGCCCAGATCGTGGGTGTAGAACTGTATCTGATGTTCGAGTTCTGGCCCCAGTTTAGCAGGTCCATGCACATGGAGGGTGGCAATACGCCCCACAAGTCCGAAGGTGGAGATCATGCCGATGAGCCCGAAGCAATGGTCGCCATGCAGGTGGGTGATAAAGACATGTCCCAGTTTGGTAAAACGCACCCTGCACTTGCGCAACTGCATCTGGGTGCCCTCGGCACAGTCGAGCATCAGAATCTTCTGACGCACCTCGATGACCTGCGACGATGCGTTATGGCGGAGGGTGGGAAGCGCACTTCCACACCCTAGGATATGTACCTTAAACGGATCCACTTGGCACTAGATCTTATTAAACTCGTCTTGCGACTCCTCGAGTTCCAAGCCTCTGAGGTCGATCTCTGGTTTGGGTTTCCAACGGTTGTACTCGAAGGTCTCCTCCTCGTCGCGCAACTTGCCGATAGTCTTATAGGCCAGTGAGTCGGGGCCAAGGAAAAGAAGCTGGTAGAGGTTCAGTTCCTCTTCGTCGCCGCCACCTTCGCGCACGGAGAGGATCTCGAGATTACCGTTGTAGATCTTCCAAGTGCGATACAGGATATTGGTCATCTCGATGCTCTCGGCAACTCCGCCTTCCTTGATACGGATACCTACCTCGGCACTACCATCAAGAGGATCGGGCATCACCCAATCACCCAACAGTGTGTTGAGATTGATGACCTTTAATGCCTCCGTCTTCGAGGCGTTGGCCATCACAGCCAGACGGTCGCCGCTCTGAAGGCCGCCAAAGACCTGCCCTGCTTCCTGGGCATTTGTGAGACTCAAATTAAGCGTGTCGCCATTGTCGGTAAGCACCTCCAGCGAATTCATCGCTGTCGCAGGGCCGCAGAGACCATAGATGGTCTTGTCGCGAGCCACGAGACTCTCTACGGTTGTAGAGTCTACAACATCTTCGTATACCGCCTGTTGCGATTTATTTCCACCACAGCTGCCAAGCATCATGATGCCAGCAGCCATCATTCCGATAAACAGAGTCTTTCTCATATCTTTTCTCTTTTCACTATTCACTTTTCACTTCTCACTCCTCTTCGCTTCTTCCCAAAGGGCATCCATCTCGCCCAGTGTCATATCCTTCAGGGGCTTACCCATCTTGATACTGTGGGCCTCGATGTAGTTGAAGCGGTTGATAAACTTACGATTCGTTTTCTCAAGGGCATTATCAGGATTGAGTTTGTATAGACGCGCAGCATTAATCACACTGAAGAGGAAATCACCAAGTTCCTCAGTAGAGCGTTCCTTATCTTCTTTGTTCAACTCCACCTCGAGCTCCCCCAATTCTTCGCGCACCTTTTTCCACACATCCTGACGATCCTCCCAGTCGAAACCCACATTGCGAGCTTTATCCTGTATGCGATAGGCCTTAATCAGTGACGGCAGTGCCTCAGGCACCCCCGAGAGGACGCTCTTATTACCATCCTTCTCCTTGAGCTTGATCTGCTCCCAGTTCTCGAGCACCTGACTGACAGTCTTCACTTCTGCACTATTAACTTCCTCACTTTTCACTTCCTCCGGCACATAGGGCAACGGTTTGGGATCGACGGCATTAATCTGCGAGGGGTGATAGACGTGCGGATGACGGGTGATCATCTTCTTCGTCAGCGCATCACAGACATCAGCCATATCGAACTGCTCCTTCTCCTCAGCAATCTTCGCATAGAAACAGATGTGGAGCAACACATCGCCCAACTCCTTACAGATATCGCGAATATCGTTCTTAATCAAGGCATCGCAGAGCTCGTAAGTCTCTTCTATCGTATTGGGTCTCAGACTCTCGTTCGTCTGTTTCTTGTCCCATGGACAATTGGCTCTTAACGCATCTAAAACGTCAAGAAAACGCCCGAAAGCCTGCATTTTTTCCTCTTTTGTGTGCATAAATTTGAAATTATTGGCGCAAAGATAATACTTTTCGGTGGATTTTTACTAATTTTGCAGCGATTTTTGAAAATTATTAAACATAAATATGGAACTTGCAAGCAAATACGACCCAAAAGAGGTCGAATCGAAATGGTATCAGTACTGGCTTGACAACAAACTCTTCGCCAGCAAGCCCGACGGACGTGAACCTTACACAATCGTCATTCCGCCGCCAAACGTAACAGGTGTGCTCCACATGGGACACATGCTCAACAACACCATTCAGGACATTCTGGTGCGCCGCGCCCGCATGGAGGGTAAGAATGCACTCTGGGTGCCCGGAACAGACCACGCCTCGATTGCTACTGAGGCTAAGGTGGTGAAGAAACTCGCTGAGCAGGGTATCAAGAAGCACGACCTGACACGCGAGCAGTTTCTTGAGCATGCCTGGGACTGGACGCATGAGCATGGTGGAATCATCCTAAAGCAGTTGCGCCGTCTGGGTGCCAGCTGTGACTGGGACCGCACTGCCTTCACGATGGACGAGAAGCGCTCGGAGAGTGTCATTAAGGTTTTCGTTGACCTTTACAACAAGGGACTCATCTATCGCGGACTCCGCATGGTGAACTGGGATCCCAAGGCGCTCACCGCTCTTTCTACTGAGGAGGTCATCTACAAAGAGGAGCAGAGTCATTTGTTCCATCTGAAATATTATGTTGACGGACTCACAGCCCTCGACAATGAGGAGGCTCTGAAGGCCGAGGGTAATATCATCCACAAGGATGAGAAGGGCTATTACGCAGTAGTAGCTACTACCCGTCCTGAGACCATCATGGGTGATACGGCGATGTGTATCAACCCCAAGGATCCCAAGAACCAGTGGCTGAAGGGTCGCAAGGTGATTGTACCGCTGGTGAACCGCGTGATTCCTGTCATCGAGGACCGCTATGTGGATATCGAATTCGGTACAGGTTGCTTGAAGGTAACGCCTGCTCACGATACCAACGACTATATGCTGGGTAAGACTCATAATCTGGAGACCATCGACATCTTCAATCCCGATGGAACGATATCTGAGCAGAGTCCTATCTATGTAGGTATGGATCGTATGGTCTGCCGCAAGCAGATTTCGAAGGATCTGCAAGAGGCTGGACTGATGGAGCGTATCGAGGACTATATAAATAAGGTGGGTTACTCAGAGCGCAACCCCGATACTGCTATCGAGCCCCGTCTCTCTATGCAGTGGTTCCTCTCGATGAAGCATTTCGCAGATATCGCTCTGCCACCAGTGATGAACGACGAACTGAAATTCTATCCTGCCAAGTATAAGAACACTTATAAGAACTGGCTCGAGAATATTCAGGACTGGTGTATCTCGCGTCAGTTGTGGTGGGGACACCGTATTCCTGCATACTACTATAATGAGGAAGGCGACTTCGTAGTAGCCGAGACACGCGAGAAAGCTCTTCAACTGGCTCAGCAGAAGAATCCAGCTATCACAGATGCCGACCTGCGTCAGGACGAGGATGCCCTCGACACATGGTTCTCTTCATGGCTCTGGCCTATCTCTCTGTTCGACGGCATTAACAATCCAGGCAATGAGGAGATCAAGTACTACTACCCCACCAGCGACTTGGTTACAGGTCCTGACATCATCTTCTTCTGGGTAGCCCGTATGATTATGGCTGGTTATGAGTACATTGGCGACATGCCTTTCAGAAACGTTTACTTCACAGGTATCGTTCGCGACAAACTGGGTCGCAAGATGTCGAAGTCGCTTGGCAACTCACCTGATCCTATCGAGCTCATCGAGAAGTTCGGTGCCGATGGTGTGCGTATGGGCATGATGCTCTCTGCACCTGCTGGTAACGACATCCTCTTCGACGAGGCACTCTGCGAACAGGGGCGCAACTTCAACAATAAGATCTGGAATGCCTTCCGTCTGGTAAAGGGCTGGAAGGTAGCTGATGTAGATCAGCCAAAGGCCAACAAGACCGCTGCCGCATGGTTCGAGGCCAAGCTGCGCGAGACGAATGCCGAGATCGACGATCTCTTCAAGAAGTATCGCATCAGTGAGGCTCTGATGGCTGTCTATAAGCTCTTCTGGGATGAGTTCTCAAGCTGGTATCTGGAGATGGTGAAGCCCGCCTATATCAATGGTGAGCCTCAGCCCATCGACAAGCTGACATTCGATAAGACACTCGAGTTCTTCGAGATTCTTCTGAAGATGCTGCATCCGTTCATGCCATTCATCACTGAGGAGTTGTGGCAGCACCTCTACAATCGCCAAGAGGGTGAGAGCATTATGCGCGACAGTCTGAAACTCCCCGCTCCTACTGCAACAGATGCACAGCTCATCACTCAGATTGAGAATGTGAAACAGATTATTTCTGGTGTTCGTATGGTTCGCAACCAGAAGAACATCGCACCCAAGGAACAGCTGGAGTTACAGGTAGTCGGTAAGAACGACTATGCAGCGTTTGATGGTGTCATCATTAAGATGGCCAACCTGAAGGCTATCAACATTGTAGCCGAGAAGGATGCCACCGCATCAGCCTTTATGGTCGGCACCGATGAGTTTGCAGTACCTGTAGGCGATATGATTGATGTAGAGGCAGAGATCCAGAAGATGGAGGCTCAGCTGCAGCACCTCGAAGGTTTCCTGGCAGGCGTTAAGAAGAAGCTCTCAAACGAGCGCTTCGTAGCCAATGCCCCCGAGGCCGTCGTTGCCCTCGAGCGCAAGAAGCAAAGTGACTCTGAAGAAAAGATTGCAGCCCTGAAAGAAAGCATCGCCGCACTGAAGAATAAGTAAATCAATTTAATCCTTTTAGTTGTCATAGACAAATGGCAGGCACATGACATGTTAGAAGACTGATCATTGAAATACTTCATCTGGATCATACAGAATACAAAGGGTATCAGGATTAATTCACTGATCCGCATCGTCATTGGCATCGCAAGAGTGTCATGTGGTTTATTGACGGTATGGCTAAGTAAATACTTTATTGATGTTACCATCAGAACAGGTTCACCGAAGGACATCTATTTCATGATAGGTTTGTTAGTGATAACTGTGATAACCGTCATCCTTTTAAGACAAGCCTATTATTACATGACCATCGCAGCAGGAATCAGACAAACAAATGCCATCCGTCTGAGCCTTTTCAGCCAGCTCTTCTCCAGACAGCTTTTCGATGAGCATGAAATACATTCTGGGGATGTCACTTCCCGCATGTCAAAAGACATTGAGACGGTCAGCAATGCGACAACGGACGTTATCCCCTTAATGATCGTAACAGGTACACAACTGCTCGGTGCTTTCCTGCTGATGCAGTCTATGGACAAACGCTTGGCTTGGGCTTTATTACTCATCACACCAGTCATGCTGTTTTTGGGAAAACTCATTTCCAGACATCTAAGGAAAATGACCCACGACATCCGTCAAGATGAAAGTCACATCCAGATGCGCATTCAGGAAGGCATGGAACAGAATGCCGTCTTGCGTGCACTCGGCAGTGAGGCATGGCTGACAGAGTTGCTTGACGGCCTACAGATACAACTGGAAGGCAACATGATGAAACGTGCCCGCTTTATTGTAGGCATGAGAATTATCATGGGATGTGTATTTGGTTTAGGATATATGATTGCCTTTATCTGGGGCGGTTTACAGTTAAGAAACGGAATCATTTCCGTTGGTGTACTTACATCATTCCTTCAGCTAGTAGGTCAGATCCAGAATCCGATCCTGACCCTGATGAACATAGTACCACAGCTGATTCAAGCCGCAGCCAGCATTGACAGATTAGAAGAACTTGAGTCAGTACCAAAACAGAATCCAGAAGAAAAGTCCAAGACATATCATCTGCCGTCTTTACAAGATGAGTGCATGGGTATCCGAATAACAAATGCCAGTTTCCGCTATGCATCAGGAGACCGCCAAATCTTGAATCAGTTTAGCCATGATTTCAAACCAGGCTCCAAGACAGCACTGATGGGCCCCACGGGCATCGGCAAAACAACACTCTTCCGTCTGATGCTATCTCTGATCAATTTGGATGAAGGCCGCATTTCCATATATAATAATAAGGTGGAACATGATATCTCAGAAGCTACACGACCATATTTTGTCTTTGTCCCACAGGGCAATACGCTCATGAGCGGTTCCATACGCAACAATCTTCTTCTGGCCAAACCAGATGCTTCTGATGAAGAATTAAAAGACGTACTTCACACAGCGGCAGCTGATTTTGTCTTTGATTTGCCTGAAACAATTGATACAGAACTTGGGGAACGTGGCAGTGGGCTTAGCGAAGGACAAGCTCAGCGCATCGCCATTGCACGTGGACTGTTACGGCCAGGTTCAATCCTATTACTTGATGAAATCAGCGCATCACTCGATGAACAAACGGAAAGTCTCCTTTATAACCGTCTCTTCGCCAAATATCCGAAAAAAACGATGATATTCATAACCCACCGGACATCCATCACCAGGATTTGTGATGAAACGATCCAATGGACAGAATAAAATTACTCTTCAACTAATCCCTTTTCCTTCCAAATTCCAATAATGGTAGATACATCTTTCTGGGCTTTATCTTCAGAAACGACATATTCTTCACACAATGCAATCACTAGTGATGCTAACGTGAAGTTACCTTGAGTCAGGGCCTCCTCCCAAAGCCATGCAGCTGTCTCATTCAGGCAAAGCAGCTTCCCAAAATCAACCGAGGCCTCAAGACCTTCCGCCACTATCACCTTGTCACCTAAAACATCACGCAATACATATCCGTCTTTGATCTTCATCTCAATTCTATTATTTATAACAATTTCTTTTCTCTACTGTTGAAGCACACAGCATAGCCGCATCTGCGTCAGGCAAACACTCTAAATGCCACATGGGAACCTTGCTGATCAGTAGTTTCTCCGTCTCATCCAGTCCATCCGCCAGTTGACGGTTCCATCTCATACCAGAAATGCTGATCATCAAGGAGGCGTATGCCTGAATATTATTCATGCGCTTAATTTGATTGATAGAGGCCTGACTCAGAAGAACAATCCCCCCAATTGGAAAACTCACATTCCTATAACAGGGCGTTTTACCACTCCATGGAGTACCATACACCCTAACCTCATCGTCTACAATGCGTACTACAGGATTATCATCATTCACAAGTTCCGTTCCGTCGAGATGTTTCAGCCACAACCGCGAATGAGTACTCTTTCCTGTTCCGCTCTTACCCAAAAACAAATAACCAAAGCCATTTCTACTGACTACCGATGCATGAAAGAGGGCTGTTTTATGTCTGGCAGTAGCCAGTGAGAACATAATCATAGTAGCATTGTCAAAAGCGAGTTTTTCATATCCTTCAGCTATGAACAAGCATGCATCACGAAATTGATCCGTTGTTTTTAACCAACCCGCTAAGGAATTACCACTATAAAAAACAAAAGCAACACTGACATGGGAAAGTGAGCCATATATAATCTTGCCTCCACCTTCAGACTGTCGATATATCTCGGTAAACCCTTTTGGTATATTCTGCCACTTTTCAATGGCGATATCAAACAATTCATCTTGACTGCCATCTACCACAAAAGCCTCGTATGACGCAAAATTCAAACATTCCCATGAGTCATCATGAGCATGAACCGAAAAGTTAAATCCTGCGACCTGATAGCATCGACAAATCATTAATCTTATATGACATCTATGCTGATGTCCAGAAAACAAACAACATAAAAGAACACAAAAAAATATGCATATCATCAAAGAGAAGTATGCATACTTTTTTACTAATCACAAATCATCCCCAATCTACTACGCAGCTACATTCCTTGGTATTACATAAAGTTTCGCCTTCCGGGTCTTGCTCATTGTCAGAACCAATTAAGAGGGTTGGAGCATCAACTTCCATTTCCTCAATTTCTGGGGTAAAATACTCTTTCTTCATTGCCTAAATATGATTTTATAATTATACAATTCACATTTTCGTTGCAAATTTACAACTATTTTTTCTTTTCTGCAAGTTTTTTGAGAAAAAAATAACAGATACATTAATTTTCATCACATAAGACCTTTTTTTAATAACCTGTCAGCAAACGTACGCACATCTTTAGATATAACTTCCAAAGGAGCATCATACATCTCTGACATCTCATGAGATATGGAATCCACATCTTTACCCTGACAGAATAGCCTCAACATATCAACGCCACTCTCATTAAGAGTGAAGGTTTCTTTCAGTTCGCCTGTCTTCCAGTCTTTAGCAGCCACCACAAAATGATCGGCTAAGGGTTCTATCTCAATCCTGAATTTCATCATCTTCATTTTCCTCCTTTTTTCTTATATTTTTCAAGCGAAGCCAACATACCACGTTTTATGTTAGTAAGATTCTCATGACGTTCTTCCTCAAAGCAATTTTGGGATGACATACATTTCAGAGGCCGAAAACAGGTAGGATATAAAGCACAAATGCTACATGCGTCATACGCATCATTGATAACCTCTTTAAAACTATTAACCCCCTCTACAGAAAACTCTTCTTGATCAATATGCCCTACGAACTCTCTGTCAGCAAAGTTATCACATTTACCTATATGGCCATCAGGAAGAATCGTAATAGACTCGTCATCATCTGCCATACAATGGTTAATATCAAGCTTCCGTTTTAATCGTGGCTTTGACAGAAATCCATAAGTTTCCAGATTGGCATTGATGGCTGCAATCTTGGCATAAAGCACTTTCCTCTTTTCATCATCATGAATGGCAACCTGCTTAACCACTTCTCCAAAAAGGGTATGGAGATAAATCGCGAGATGATCTGCCCCTTCAAACTCATGGTGGAAATATTCAACGAGTTGATAAAGGTCATCAACATTGTACATATCCACATTCAGGCGGATATGCACCTTTATTCTTGCATCCAATAAACGATGAATATTGACCATCACTTGCTGGAAAGCATTTACATCTTTGTATATATATGCCTTTATGCGGTTATATACTTTTTCTGTTCCATCAAGACTTATCTGCACATTTTTCAGGTTCCACCTCTCTTTCATCTCCTGAATGGTATCGTCATCAATCAGAAAACCATTGGTTAAAATAGTGGACTTATAATCTATGCCTGCATCCTTCAAATGCTGATTAATAAGTGTAATGACAGGTTTATTATATAGCGGTTCCCCACCAAACCAATGAATCATCACCTTTTTTCCACCACAATGCTTGATCATGTAATCTGCAGTCTTTTGGGCCATTGACGAATCCATAGTCAATTTGACACATCCCTTTTGGAAGCAATAAAAGCAGCGTGCGTTACAGTCGGTCGTTGTAAAAATGGTATATGTCGTAATATCTTTCTTTGGTTTAGCCAACATCTGCCCCACCCTTCTCATTTGCCAGCTCAACAAACGGTCGTCGAAATCTTCTGGAACTAAATACCACTCTTCAATCAACGCAGGCAAAGCGCGTGGATTGCTTTCCAACAACAATTCTTCCTCTGTCGAAAGCAAAACCATTGCTTTTGTCATCGTATTAAAAAGCAAAATACCTTCCTCAACCGACTGTTTGACGACAAAATTCATCAGCCGGTATTTCTTATCCTTTTTGGCCTTCTGCTTTCCTAAAAGTCGGTCAAATGGCTTTATGATCTGATGTATAGTATGCATATTGGCTGCAAAAATACATAAAAATCCCGAAACTTCCAAGCGTTTCGGGATTATTTATATATGTAATAAGGTATATGTTACTTTATCACCGCTCGGCTTTGCCGCTTGTCGTGACAAGAACCTTTTTACCATTATGGATGTAGAGACCCTTACCTGGCTTGGCGACGCGTTGGCCTTGCAGGGTGTACCACTCTTCACTTCTCACTCCCTCTCTTTTCGTTTCATGGATGCCTGTGGTATCACCTTCGCCACCGATACTACGTGTATCAATCGTCATAGAGATTACTTCGGGCTCCTCAGTGAAACTATAGCTCGATGATGGTGTATCATCTTTTGCAGAACGCGTCATCGCCAAAACCGCCTTCGGAATACGAAGATAAGCCATACCTGAGGGGAAATCTATAGTAGATCCGAAGCTCAAAAACTCGCCTTTGCTCATTACCATATGGGTGTAAATCTCATCACTCGGATCGAGGGATACGGAAGAACCGCTATTGTTACCTACCAACATGTTGGCATAGCTCGTCCGAGCACCTGAAGATGGAACACTATATTCACCCTGCGGACCCTTTACAATCAAACCGACACCAGCTGAGGCACGGGTCACACGAGTCATCCAGATCACTGATGAGCTATTGTCATAGCCTGTCACAGTGAAAGCCTTCACACCATCACCCTCCAAAGAAGAGAAGTCGAGATCTACAGTACTACACAGCGTCACCTTACCCTTATCATTATTAATCTTTACCGTCTGGGATGAACCTGGCGTGGCTGATGGCATCGCTGCCGGTTTTGGCAACTGCAGATAGCTCATGTTGGCAGGGAATGAAATAGGAGAATCAAATGCCCAGAACTGACCACCAGACATCACCATGTTCATATAGTCACCCTCGGTGGGATTCAACGTGATGGGACAGCCTGTGGTATTGCCCTTCAGCATGTTCTCGTAATAAGACGAAGAAGAAGTCTTAATAGGAATCTTATAAGTTGTTCCAGCTGTTCCCTTTACTATAATCGGCGTACCTGCGGGAATATCCTTCACACGAGTCAGCCAGATAGTACTCGTCTCACCCTGATAATCATAGCCTGTCACCACGAAGGCCTTCACATCCTCCCTACCGCTGAAATCCATATTCTTGTCACTGCAATAGGCTAACTTGTTGTTCTTAAGAGTGATGGATTCCATCTCAACGATGTTCTTGAACTCCTTTCCAACCGTCGGCCTGTTCATACTTCTCTTTTGAACCTGCAGGAACATAGAGTACGCAGGTCTCCATATCAACTTCTGCAAAGACGTTTGAGGTTCCCTCGCCTCGTGTGCCTGCTGAGGCACTACCCAGTTTGATAGGCTCCTCAGCAAAGATACGGATCTGGCTCAGATTCTTGCAACCAGCAAAGGCATTGTCACCAATGAACTCAACAGTTTCAGGTATCGACACTTTCTCTAAGGTCTCGTTATTCTCAAAAGCGCCCTCGCCGATAGCAGTCACCGCATATTTCTCACCTTCGATTTTAAACTACTACATCCCCAAAAAGTATACCATTTAATAGAGGTGATACCATTAGGAATGATTGCTGAGGTTAAACCGCTACAACCCTCAAATATACCTCCTCCTATTTTTTGCACACTATTGGGAATTGTAACTGAAATTAAATAATTGCAATTCTGAAACGCCCTGTCATCAATTGAAATAACACCATTGGGAATAGCAACAGAGGTTAGACCGCTACAATTACGAAAAGCTTTCTTTCCAATATATATTAAACTATTAGGTAAAGAGATGCTCGTTAATTCACTACAGTCTTCTAAAGCACGGTCTGCAATTAATGTAGTACCATCAGTAATCGTTAATTTCCCAATAGGCTTTTCTCCTTTATAGCCTATCAAGAAATTATTAAGATATATTACTCCTTCAGGCTGGTTATTGTACCATCCTGAATTCTCAAAAGCATCACTCCCGATGGAGATAACGCTATTGGGTATAGTCACAAATGTTAGGTTACTGCAATTAGAAAAAGCATATTCTCCAATGGATGTTACTATATATGTTTCGTTGCCATGAGT
>Ga0247609_10003925_pt1 | contig 14944 bp, 17 predicted proteins | sample 172DNAGHGlowgp2_FD_193487 | JGI IMG/M metagenome (GOLD analysis project Ga0247609, IMG submission 193487) | Sheep rumen microbial communities from Palmerston North, Manawatu-Wanganui, New Zealand - 1728 DNA GHGlow gp2 | ecosystem: Host-associated > Mammals > Digestive system > Stomach > Rumen ...
AAAATATTATCAAATTTTATAAACTTTAAAATTTAAAAGTTTAAATTTAAAGGTTTAAAATTTTGACTAAGGTAGTTAGTGAGGTAGTGAGGTAGACAGAGGGAGAGAGGGCGCCTTAATATTAGAATTGGGTTAGAAAACATAAGTCCCAACCCTTAGAGAGTTAGGACTTTAGTTTTATTTAATGTCATCTTTAGCTTTAGTGTCTACATGTTGTTTAGTCTCAATCTTGAACTCTACACCAAGCATAGGTAAGAGTGATTGTAGGATAGGACTAACTAGTTCAGGTAGACATGTAATAGCAAGTTGACCTTTAATGTAAATGTCAATCATATGTATCTCCTAGTATTAAATTATAATGTTGCCAATAAGGCTTGTAATTGAGTTTCAGTAATCTTGGTATCACCAATTTTAATATAGTCATCAGTGCCGTCGTTACCGGCTGCAAAGCAGTTAGCTCTTGCTGAAGTAGAAGTACCGGCACCGACTATAAATGTATCTGTCTTATTATTAGTAAAAGAATATTGACCGTATCTACCAACTAATATTACTGGATGAGTAGTTGAGTAATTACTATCACTAATACCAGATAAATCAATACGATTACTATTACCTATAGTTACAAAAGGAGAGTTATAGAGGGGTATATATGTGGATGGACCAGAAGCTGCTATAAATTCATTAAAATCACCAACATTAAATAAACAACTTGTCTTATTATTACCTAAATTTGTAATATTATACGAATTAGGTGATAAAATTAAACTATAATTAATATATGATGAAGAAGTGCACCCGTTGGTATATAGTCTACCATCTAAAATACTTTTATTTACAAATAAATTATTATCTAAAGTACTTTGTTCCCCTGTTGGGTTCATTATAAGAGAGCTTGTTCCTCTTGGAAAAACATATGAAGAACTTTGTTCTCTTGGGGCTCCAATCATAATACTTTGGCTTAAACCATATATAGATAATCTATTACTGCTTGTGGGGCTCCATAAAAGTAAATTACCATATGTTACCGGTATATATGATGAATCCATATAGCAATTTTCTACAATACTAGCTTTATTTGTTAAAATTAAGTTGGATGAAAGTGATGAATGGTCGGAGCCTACACTTAATGGAACTAAAGAGTCATAACCTCCGCCACCGCTGGCAGTTCCCCATTCAAGAGCTGTTCCAGTAGAATTAACTTTTAAAGTTTTATCAGCATCGCTTGATGTAAAAACTGGAACGCTATTAATAGTTTTATATTCTAATCCATTACCAGAAGAATTAACGCCCAACAACTGATTAGCAGAACCAATAGCTAAACGTGTTCCTTGATGGGCAGTAGAGGTGCCAACAATTAAATCACCTGCATATTGCGTTGGAAGAACTGCAGCCGCAGTATCATCAACATATTTCTTAGAAGCAGCATGGCCATTATTTGTTGGAGTTTGAGGGACGTTAATTTGTGCATTTATATCTCTCTGTACAATATAATTAGCAGCGGCACTATCCCCATAAGGAACGTGTGTTTGGCCATTGCCTGTTCCGGCGGCTTGGCCGTATAATGTATTAACTAATTGACCTTCAGAAAGTGGAACATAATTCCCTGTAGCTTCCCAAACTGTCTGTGGAGTTCCATTTACAGTAACGACAGTACCTTCATTAATAGCACCTAAATTTGTCCATAGAGCAGTGCTTGGAGCATCGCCGACCTGAACATACAATTCATAATCTGGCGAAGTTCCAACTAAGTATGCAGCATCTAATTTTTGTAGGGTAGACGGTGCAGGAAGCTCTGATGCTGTAGCAACAATACCAACAATCTCAATTAAACCACCCTGTTCACCTTTAGGACCTTGAGCACCAGTATCGCCTTTTTGTCCTTGAGGACCTTGTGGTCCTTGAGGGCCTTGAATACCGGTAGCACCTTGTGGAATGCTTAAACTTAATGTAAATATTGGATCTGAGAGTGTTCCAGATTTAACAATAGATGCTGTTGCACTTTGACCGGGATCTAATGTAGATACACTACCAATATTCATTGCGACGTTTGGTGTATCACCAATTGGACCTTGGGCACCTGTTTCACCTTGTGGGCCTGGAACTGGAAATTGACCTAAATTAAACCAGCTTGGTTCTTCTTGTCCTTCAAATGCTCTTGTAAAAATATAATAGTCATATGGCTCTTCTTCGCCAACGACATAACCATCGCCATAGTCCCCTTCATAAGTTGCAGGATCTGGTAGATCACTGGCATCTGCTACTTGGCCGACAATCTTAATACCGAAATCGGCTAATACTGTTGCGCCTTGTTCAATATCTTGAATGTCGCGCATATTTTTTAAAACTTGTTCTTGTAAGTTTCTAAAATCTTTATTTCCAAAACTAAGCATCCTCTGCCTCCTTTATCTCTTCTTTGGATAATTCTTCAACGGCCTCCGAAACGTTGCTCTCTGTGCCCGTTAGGATAGGTTCTGGCTGTATTTCAGTTGATTCCTCAGCCATTTTCTTTTGTAATAATTCAGCATATAATATGTATTCATTTACCCAATATTCTTCATTATTAATCATAGCGATCCAAGATACGCATAATGATATAAATACAGAAAGAATACAGGATAAGAGTGTTAGCCAGTCAAACGATACGATTATAGACGTTAAGACAACAGAGCTAGCAACAGTTGATAGTAATATTGTCGTAATTTTCTTGCTATAATCTTGTGCATTCATTTTAGCAGGACTTCTTGGAATAAACACTTCTCTCTTACCTGCCAGTTTATTTAAAATTTGATTGGCTTTAATAAAATTGGGGTTATTTCTACAATTCTTTTTGGCTTGCGCCTTAAATAAAATTAATAAAGCGATATTACCTAAGGCCGTACCTCCATTTAATAATCCCCATAATATCCAGCCTTCTAAATTTTTAGGAAAGTTTAAACTTATATCACTATTTAAACATCCATTAACTAAAGGCGGAATTATAATTCCTAAAACTGATATTAACCCAATGATTATAAAATACGCGCTATCATTGAGCCCTTCTCTAATTTTTTTTCTTTTATCAACGTCAGGCGCTACAATAGATTTAACAACCTTTGTCGCTTTATTCTCATTGTATGCCTGACGCTCCTTTTCAATATTATTCTCCGTCATTTTTTATCTCCTTCTTTTCATATTTTTCTCGTTGATCGATTGTTCTTGATGCAACCGTCTTAGTATAATAATAATGAATGAGAGGAGTAAATACTAAATCATCTAATACAGATGTAGCAGCTAATATAATAACTAATGGTAATAACCATTCTTTTATAGCAACATATAAACCAATTAGTATAATCCAAATTGGGCATCGCAGTTTTTTCTGTGCTATTATATTAAAAACTGTTAATATTAAAGCTATTAATAGTGTAGAAATAACTGCGACCTTATAACCAATTTTAATACCATTATTACATAGTGCAATAATAATATAGACAATTAATGGCGCCGCTAAACAAATAAAATCAAGAATTCTAAATAACCATAGTTTTCTATTACAGCTTTTAGTAAACTCACTTGCCGCCATAATTTACTCCTTTTTGGTATCTTTTTCAATGTAATATAAATGTTCCATTCTGGCCGATACTTTATTTAGAGATTCTTTAAGAGCAATATTCTCTTTTTTAATTTCGTTGTTTTGTTTAGCCATCTCTCTTAATTCTTGTTTTAATTCTCTGCTTTCTTGGGAAACTTCAATAACTGTATTTGCAGTTTCTCTATTGGCTTTTTTTATTTTTCCAATTCCAACTCCAAGTGTTACAACCATACCAACAACAGCAGTAAAAGCTGGAACAATAGCGAGAATATATTGAGTAATTATATCTAAATCCATATTAGTCCTCCTCATTCTCTGATATATATAATAATGGTTGTTCTGAAGAGACAAATATTTTAAAGCATTTTTTAAATTGATTTAAAAAATCTTCAGTAACATCTGTTCGTAAGAGTTCCCATAATTGCATATATGCATCCATTTTAGATTTTTTATAATTTGAAGTGCTCTGATCATTAATATAGGATAATTCATCTAACGAACCTGTTGATGGAGCGGTACTTGGATTAAAAGCATGGTTAAATATTGCTTTGGAACCAGATAAAATATCGGCATCTGTCAAACTTCTAAGTTTACCTTGAATATCTAATCTCTTCTGCCAAGTAGGGCCATACTGGAAAATTACACTAAATACTTTAAATTTCCATTGTGTTATATCTAAATTAGCGATAGGGTTATTACCATATCTTGCATAAAGCAAATAAAACAAAATGCTAACATTATCTGGAGAAGATGTTGATAATGAACCAGCAAATGGGCTATCTGCTAAATCAGATTTAAAATCATCAACATCTTCCCAAACATCCGTAAATTTAATAGTGCTATATTGAGGTATCATCAAATCTTCATTCGGCATTTTCTACCTCCCCTTCAGATTCCATTCCAGTCTGTGCTCCATCTTCATTTTCATCTGTAAGTTGTCCATCTCCATCTATATCGTTCATTGTTTCATTTTCAGATGCTTCGCACCAAATACCTAAATCCCAAATAGAATTAACAATATTACAGAAATTTTGACGAATGCTAAGACCATCTTGATAAACTAATCCAATATTACTTTGATTAACTTCTTCTTCGGCATTGAGAAGATGCGCCTTCTTTTCAAATAATCCGCCATTCTCTAAGCCGTAACCGCTTAATCTTAGATTATCTAATGATTGCATTGCTAACATATATTCTTCTGCTTTTACAATAGCACCATCCGTTAATTCTTGGAAATCAACATTCCCAATCATTGCTACAAATGGTTCTTGAGAAAGAGCGGCTTTTAGCATTCCACGAGAAGCATCGTGGACAGCGTCTGCTTGATCAGCATCGCTAACTCTTATACCTTTTATACCAGTTCCAGCTAATAGTGCTGTTCTAAGGAAAGGAATACATTCAGCAGTAACATCCAATAATGGGTCATTAACTACCTGACGTGGTAAAATTGTTTGTGCTAATTGTTTAGTGTAATCGTGTAATAATACGCAGGATTTATCTAAATCTTCTTCCTTAATTTCGTCTGGTAATTTCATGCCATATATACAATTTAATTTTATAGCAGCTAATAATTGTGCTTGGGCTTTTCCGGCTTTATCATCTGTTCCAGATGTCATAGGAACAGGGTGGACAGTATTATATCTACCATAAAAATCAATAGTTCCATCTAAGGCATATGGCATAAAATAGAATTCATCCAAATCTTTCATATAAAAGAAACAGAGTTGCCCTTTGTAATAGAGCATTCTTTCTAATTCTTGAGATGTAAGATTGCAGGGAAGGTTATACCAAGTATATCTATTAACTGCATCTTGTTCGTCTATAATTCTTAAGAATTTTTTAACATCTTCTTTTGTTGCGCAAGGCGTAGAACCAAATTTAACAGGGAGGCCTGTTTTTGGGTTAATACCGGCTTGCCATAATGTATTAATATCTGGTAAAACTGGTCCTGCCATTAATTGCCTCCCTTGCTAAATTCATCTAAAACTTTTCCGATTCTACGGGTTCTTGCCTTATTACTAATTTCTTTGTTTTCGAGTATAGAATTTATTTTTTGCTGAGCCTCTTTACGAGCTTTAGCTGCCATTTTTAAATCTATACCTCCATCCTTAGGTTTGGCTTCTTTAGAAGCGTTCATATTAGCGCTTTTTTTATCTAATCCTTCAGAAATTTTAGCAGCGGCTAATATACCACCAGTAATTGAACCAGTAATAGTATTCATTGCTCCTTGAGCTGACATTAATTACCTCCTTGTGGAATATAAAATCCCTTTGAGACTTCTTGATATATAGCATCTGCTATATGGAAATCGTCATTAATTGAATCTAATCTTATTAATTGTCCTTTTACATATAATAAATTGAAATCATCTGATACCGAATAATCTTTTAATAATCCAGTCGCCATAATCGTCATACTATTATATCTTAATTTATTAATAAGATTTTCTTTTTCTGTATCTGTGCAGTTATATATTTCAATAACTGGCCAAATTTTATTATTATTATTTAGGGCTTCTGTCCTTGCTAAAGAATTTGGTCTTGCCTTAATATTTCCAAGCTGATAGCCATACATATCTTGAGCATAGCTTTTAGCTTCCGTTTGTTGACGCTGTAACCAATCTTTATCCATTTCTCCGCCGATAACAGCACCAACAGTTCCCATATAAGCTCCGCCAATTGCCCCGGCTATTGCTCCATATGGGCCTCCGACTTTAGCACCGGCTAAAGCTCCACCAACACCACCGCTAATACCTCCGCCAAAGTATCCTGCTATGGTTTGCCATTCAAGTTGTTCTTTAGCTATTTGATTATTTATATCCATATTTTCTATCTGTCTATTGAAAATACTCTGATAATTTTTATTATTATTAAGGTATTCTACCCAGGCGGATTCTGAAGATTGAATAGAAAAATCTCCTCCTAATATTAGGCCTCTACTATCATTCCAATCCCCACTTTCATTCCAAGAAGGAGCATACAACCCCTTAAAATCTGGATTAATATGAATATATGGCTGATATGGTTTATATGTATAATCTACATTGAATTTAGATACTCCATTATTTTTGGCCAAACTAAATTCAAACATACTTCCCCAGTTAGGAGAGCATAATCTAACTAATTCAGTTTCATTAGAAATTTTATGATCTAAAACGGAGCTGTATCCTGTTGAAGAAATATTTATTATTTGGTCAATATTAAATTCTCCTTGACAGCTAAGAGCTGTAAATATAAATGAGCAAGGAGACCAAGAAGAAGTATCCGATGTATTTGTCCCATTAGGAGCTCTAAATACAATCTGATAATGCCCACTTATTATAGATAAATCTAAAACACTATTTTCGCTCATATACTCTCGTATATTAGAATTAGGGCAATATGGCAATATTTGTAAATCATAGAGATTAGATGAGCCTAATTTATTAGCTAACCATCTACTTATACCCAATCCTTCTGATTTACTTGTATAATAAGTATTAGTTGAAGAATTGGCTGCCTTAAATTCTATTCTTCCATAAGGAATGGCAAAAATATTATATGCAGCATCATAAGTAACACCTTGAGTGTATTCTGTTGCTGAGAATGTTTCAGATGTCCCACCCAACATAACTAACTCTGTAGATATCTCCTCAAGTGTTACAGCATATTTTGGTAATATTTCAATAACTGAAGTGCTACTTTTTATAAATGACTGTCCAGTAAATAATTTTTCATTTTGGTCATCCATTACACCATTAGCAAAGCTATTTATAATGTTTGTAAGATATGATCCATAATCAGAATTATTATCTATTTGAATTGTATTAGCACCATTAACAGTATAAGTTGGTTGAAGAGCACCAGGAACAGAATGAATAATAATATGATATGTATTGGTTGGTGATATGAATAATTTGTAATATTTATTATCTTTTTTTATAATTTTTCCATTATAATATGATAATGAATTATTATTAGATGTTTTTATATTAGCATTATAAGATGATAAGTTAGTGGCTAATCTTCCATTAAAATATGTGGTTAATGTATTCCAGTTATAATTAGTGCTATAATATGATAACATTTGGTTATAAGCACTATTACTAATTATTTTAGAATAGTCTACATATAAATTAGTTGGAACATTTCCATAAGTCCCATTAGAAATTTCTGTAGGAAGAGCTCCATATTTTTTTGCAACTAAATTTATAGGAGATGCGTATTCTTCATCTATGGATGTAGATATAGTTAGATTAGAATTTATTGGAGTTATTGTTTCAGAATAAGTTCCAGAATTAACTTTATCTATAGCAAATGATGCATTCATCGCTGGAAATACTGTATTTCCATAAGTTCCGCCTCCTAAAAATGTAGAAGCAGAAACATTATTACTTTCTAAATAAGAAGTTGGGAGATAACCATCAGAAATATCATACGGAAGATAATTTGAAATATTGTTTCCAGGTCCGTAAAGCACCATAGATTGTCTTCTTCTATGATATGATGTTCCCCATCCGCCATATCGAGCATCGCACCAAGCAACAGCTGTCATAATATTTAAATTAGTCTTAGTAGCATCTGCATCTATAACTGTTGTAGCTGCTCCAGTATTAACTATAAAAGGTAGATCAGCTTCATCAATATAGTTAATAGGGTCTGCATCATCAGCTGATATAGTAGCAGGAGTTAGCCCAGAGGTATTTCCAAAGTTTTTAGCAACATAACCAATTATCCAACCAGATTCTGTAGAATCTTTGAGTGGTGTTTCAGATTGTTTTATTTGATTATATGTCATATTTTCATTATTATATAATAATGGATTTGTAAAATCATTAACATATCCTTTTTCTACAAAGCATGGTGCATTCATTATATTATCATAATGATCTGCTATTAAATCTCTTTTAAGAGCAATTCGATATTGACCGTTTCTGGTTCTTTCAGATTCTAAAACAAACCATCTAAACTTAATAACAGGAACAGTTGGGTTACCTTCTAATTCATAGCATATTGCATAATCTGGAGTTCCTAAAATATCCCAAGCTAAAGGCTTTTTGTCTTCTAATTGATTTGGATTTCCAATAATTAATTCTGTAACAACACCATCATTTGGATTAAAATTGATATTTTCTAAGTCTAAATAACCTTGACTTCTATCTTTATAATCTTGTAATGTTGAATACTTTTTGATAGTTCTATTAAAATAATTATTAAATCCTCTTAAGAAAAAGATATTCATTTAATTACCTCCTTGATTCCCTCCTAATCTCGGAGGAAGGGGAGACCCGAAAGCCTCCCCTGTAATTTTAAATTTAATTACTTAACTTGAACTGTGATAAATGGATAGTTCTTTAAGTGTGTTAGGGTGTTATGGCCAAATGTAAGATAATGGTTCTCTGTTAAACTTCTTGGATTGAAGAAGGTTGTGCCTACTTCAAATGCAGACATCATTGGAGGAAGTTTAACAACAACCTTGCAGATAACATCTTTAGCAGGAGCTGTATAACCTTCACCCGCAGCGATAATAACACCACTTGGGATAGCATCACCTGGGAAGACGTGGACAGCACTTGCACCTGTGCCATAAACTTTTTCAATAACAGAACGATACTGGCCGGTGTTGCTTGCAGCTGCGACTTGAGCAGAGTTGACATCACCGAAATATCTTTCTGGAAGAATTTCCTCTTCAAATTTTTCAACTAAACCGTCTTTATGGAAGATTGTTGGTAGGTCAACTTTACGAATCTTGTTGACATATTTAGAATTCCAAATAACTTTAATGCCTTCTTTAGCATAGCTACGAAGATTACCATAGTCATTGAAATCTCTGCTGTAATCACCCATCTTAACAAATAGGTCTGCCATAGACTGAGCGATAAGCATTGCTTCCATCTGTTCTTTTTCAACACCTGTAAGACCATATAATGGGTCGCCAGCAGACGCAGCGTCTAAATTAACAGAAACAGTCTGAGCAGCACCAGTAGCCTTATGAGTTCCGATGAAGACATTGTATAGAGTGCCATCATAGACTCTCTTGGTTTCTTTGAGCCAGCCGAGCATAACACTATTGAATGAGCTGAAAGCGCCTTCATCAGCGAATGCACGCTTGGACATATAGTTGTCGGTGGTAAGTCTGATCTGACGGAAGATATCAAGTTTAATAGCCTGAACTTCTGGGTCTTCTGCTCTATCAAGAGCTAAAAGATTTGCAGCTTCGGCGTCATTGCCCCATGCAGAAGAGCTAAGAACGTCTGTTGCATAGTATAGTTTGGTATCACCAAGTAGACCACCATCAACTCTTGCTTTGTCGACTAAGGTCTGATGTGCACCAAGATTATCAGCAAAAACTTCCTGGCTGATAATCATGTTTGCTAATGTATCATAAATTTCATTAGCAGTTAATGTAAATGAACTTTGAATTGGCATTTTTACTCCTTATTTTTTTACTCTTCTTTGATACTCATTGAGGAATACATGAGGATCACCATTTGAATCATCAACCATTTCTTGAAGTACTTGAGCAACTCTGTTAGCTTTTTCATAATCAGCTTGAGTTGGGTTGTACTTAGAGCCTTGTGGTACAAATGGATCTTCTTTTCCACTTTCGATAAGAGCCTTACGAAGATTTAAAACGTTGGTAATATATTCGAGATTAGTCTGCTCCTCACTGGAGAATAACTTATGACGTAGATCATCGATATTAACTTCAGGTTTAGATTCTTCTCTCTCTGCTGGCTGTCCGTTGACAACTGCATCAAGAAGCCTCTTATTCTCCGCTCTGAGTTCATCATATTTTGAGCGGTCGACACTATTTTGTTTTAACTCTTTAATGGCGGTTAAGTAGTCTGGTGTCATATCTTCTACTTGTTCACCCGAAACGCTTTGTAATTCTTTGTCTTCCATATTATCTCTCCTTATTATAATTACCAATTTAAATATTCGTCATTTTCATTATGATTTAAAATTATCAAATCTTTTTTATCATTTGGAAATGAAATATTATGGTCTCGAATTAATTTATTAATTAATTCTATTTGTTCTTCATTAGTTAGACGTTCAAAATAAAATTCTGTATCAACTAATGCTTTTATAAAAAGTGCTCTTATTTCCATAATAGCCTCCTTAGAAAGCTAAGGGTGGGCAATTATTTAGATAATCTGCTGTGATTAATAGCAGCCATCCCGTACCTCTTCGGTCAATCCTCGGTAAATGACAGGGATTAAAATATTAAATAAGGTCTCGCCCTTATACTTATATAATAACAGTAGAGCTGGGCTTTTAGGCCAGATACTGATATTATTTAGCTTTTAATAGTTTCATTTGGGCCTGAAACGTAGCCATACTAATTAAGTCCGCATATTTGAACCCTTGACTATCATATATTTCAAATATATTATTAACTGATTCTTGATTAAAAAGAGCGTCAAAGTGTCTTTTCATCGGAATAACTAAATTTTTATTAACTGTTTCTTTATGATATAATTTAATATACTTACCGTCATATAAACAGAACCATTTCTTCGGATCTAAATTATCAAATTTAATTAATGCTGACACCTTTCTAATTCTTGTTTTTTTGGGCTTGATTAGTGTTAAATCTCTCTCAATATAAGCATAGTTAGGATCATTCTCATAATCCATGATATTACTATTAATCGAGCGACTTCTTTTATCCAAATACGCATCTGTTATTGGAACATTCCAGAACATAGCGTGCTTTCTTGTTAATTTAACTCTTTTATGATTGTTGGGATTAGGAATATAATTATACATTGCTCCCGTAACAGCAGCGCATTCAGAGACAGCATTAGCCAATAAAAAATTATAAACAGCGTCATAATGTTTAGGCATTTCTGCGTCTCTATAAATTGCTTCTCTATATATTTTATATTGGCTAACAGGGTCTCCAATACTTCTTTTTTCAACCCCTTCAGCCATTAAGAATTCATCCCATATTGTTATGATAAATCTCTTCTTTTTAGGATTTGACCACCAATTACAATCATATAAGTTAATACCTTTACCTTTTGAACCAGCAGATGTTAAAGCAAATGCTTCAAATAAAGGCATTCCATGATCATAAACAGTATTACCTCTTTTAGTTATTTCCATTTTATATTTGTCTACTAAATAAGGGTCTACTGCTTCTCTCGCATTATTCGTTAATAATGCTTTAATAGAAAGATCTGTTAATCTAAAATAATAGACCTTAACGTTTTCATAGCCATATTTTCTTTTTAATATAATAGCTGTTTCCATAGCAATAACAGTTTTACCAACACCTCTTGTAGCTGTGTAAATAAAATCTGTAATTCCATGATAACTAAAGACGTGGTTAGGTGTAAGATAAAGTCCTAATTGAGCTCTTCTTCGTGCTTTACGCATTGCTTTTATTTCTCTTTTGACTTTAGTTGCTTGATAGCCCATAATTAACTCCCAAAATATTCTTGTGAAATTATTTCATGAACCTCATCCCAACTTTTACCATCTGCTCTTAATTGCTTATTTCTAACACTTATTTCATTCCAATCAATAACTCGTGTTTTACCGCCTTTAATATCAGATAATTTGACTTTTTCTGTTCCACCTCTTAATTCATATCCTCTTCTTTGAGCTTTAGCTTGAGCGGTTGAATAATGCCATTGTTGTTCTTTAACTAAGTCTCTATTAACATTACCAACAGTCTTCCTTTTTCCTTCTTTAATAGCAGTATTTCTATCATTTATTTCTGCTTTATGTGTTCTTTTCCATTCTTCTTCTGTATATTTATCAGAGGCCATAGTATAACCCTTTTTCTCCATTTCTTTTTTTACTCTATCATATTCTCTACTATATGCTTCGTAATTAGAAGGTCTGCCTCTTTTTCTTTTATTCGCACTCATTTATTACCTCCTCTAAGCCATTATCTGTTAAAACATATTCAATAACTTTACAGTCATCTTTATATATGTCTCCCCAGACCCACTCTGTTCGTGGTTTAATCTCATCCATTTTTGTATGACCTCTTAGAACAGGATAATATTTATTGTCTTCTATAAATTCATAAGCTCCGGCACTTTTTGCTCTCCATTTACAATTAATATGGTCATTATGCCATTCTCCTAATTCAGAGCCTTCGCCTTTATCGTGATATATATCGCCACAATACCAAATACCATCAGTGTTATATGAAAGAATGACTCTTCCACTTTCTTTTAATCTTTGAGCCATATTTAATAATCTTTTATTATTATCAGCGATAGCATCTCTTGCCAAATTAGCCCATTTAGCTTTACAGCATTTTTCGCTTTGCATATAACCAATAGATAAATTTAAAATTGCCTTGTAAATTTCGTCTGTCTTTCTTAAGTTATATAATGTAGTTATAGCATCTTTAAATTCTGGATGAGTATTAACTAATCCGGCTGGATAGCTGTTATGAAAATCTATATGATGAACTTCTTCATATGTTTTATTTTTAAATGATTCTTTTTCTAATTTAATTAATGGCTTTTCAATAGTCTTTTTTACTTCTGGTCCGTTTTCAATTATATAATCATCTAAATTTATATTATAATAATTTAATAAAATCTCTTTAAATTTTCTAAATGCTTGTCTGCCTTTAATACCAGATGGGTTATTATTCAACTTAATATTTCTAATTTGGATTCTATACATTTCATAATCCAATATTGTTAATTCAATAACTGTAGTTGTATTTCTAATATCCCATGCTGGGATTTTAGTGGAATAAGATATACCACCTGATGAAGTTCTAATTATTTTATTATAATTAGATGACTTTAGATCATTAAATAATTTATTAAATTCTTTGACACCTTCTTCATCAATGTTTATTGTTGAAACAGGAATTAATAGATAATTCGGTTTCCTTGTTATAGGTGTCCCCTTATATTTTGATAAATCCATATTATAACCTCCCAAGTTGACCTGCTTAGACCTGGTGGCGCCAATCCAAGCAGGTCTTTGCGGAGATAATATGCTATAAATAAAACCCATTAAAGGGCTTATTTATAATATATTAGTTTATAAATTTTTTCTCCTAAAAGTTTAATTTTAAACTTTTAATTTTTTTCTTTTAAAATTTATTTAAGTGGGATACCATGTTTAATTTTATATTGTTTGATTAGATCCATTGCTTCTACTTTGCTTGTCTGTTCTGTAAATGGAATCCCTAATTTTAACATGTATTTTTTTTGCCCTTCAGTAGCATATTCTATTTGAGGCTGAGGCTCTTCTCTAATGTCCTCATTTTCATAGTTTTCTGCCACGCTCTGGCACGTTTGATAACCGCCTAATAAATTTCCTTCATAAAGGTCTTTCGTGGCATAGAGAAGCCCTTTTATAGCATCTTTACGTTCCTGTTCATTTACGCATTCTGCCTCATAATAAAATGGGCCATTTTGATATACAAATTTGATTTTCATATTACTCTCCTTATTTCATCTTTTTATGTAATTTATCTAAATGATTTTTATAGTGTCCTGCTTTATGTGCTTCTCTTAAAGCATTAGAGAAATTCCTTTTGTAGTTTTCCATTTCAACATCTGTTAATGAATCCCAAAACTTTTCAGCGTTCTCTCCACGTGTTAGCCATTGTAAATTCTCTATCTTATTATTAAGACTATTATTATCAATATGGTCTACGCATAGCCCAGGTTTATAACCAGGAACAAAGAGTCTTGCTAATTCATAATGTAATCTATACATCTTACCTTGATAATGGAATTTGTAATAACCATATTTATTATTATTAGTATGGCTATTGCATTTATTAATATAGGGTTTGATTTCATAATACCCTTTTAAGTCAATGCCATAAACATTACCATCCGGCGTTAGGAATAGCTCCTTATTATTTACAGATTGGACTGCATCTGTAGGCAGTGTTTCGATTCGTATTCTCATAATTACCTCCGTATGAATCTTATATTATTAATATATTGTTATGTTCCTTAACACTGATAAAGATTTAAATTTAAACTTTTAAATTTATATTCATCATGTATGATAAGGTTCATAACTCTACCTAATAATCAGTTCTCATTTTATCTCTCATTAAGTTTTAAATTTAAACTTTTAATTTTAAACCTTTAAATTTAAACTTTTAAAATTTAGTGTCCCTCTTCTCTCTCCTGGACCTCTTACTACTCATTAGTAACTAACTCACTAACGCCTTATATGTCTATTACCTTTTAAACTCTTTTGGTTTGAATGTCCTATTAAATTGGGTCTGATAATCCCTCTCTACTCTCTCTAATCCCTCTCTAAATGTTAGGCGCCCTCTCTCCCTCTGTCTACCTCACTACCTCACTAACTACCTTAGTCAAAATTTTAAACCTTTAAATTTAAACTTTTAAATTTTAAAGTTTATAAAATTTGATAATATTTT
>Ga0247609_10003926_pt1 | contig 14941 bp, 15 predicted proteins | sample 172DNAGHGlowgp2_FD_193487 | JGI IMG/M metagenome (GOLD analysis project Ga0247609, IMG submission 193487) | Sheep rumen microbial communities from Palmerston North, Manawatu-Wanganui, New Zealand - 1728 DNA GHGlow gp2 | ecosystem: Host-associated > Mammals > Digestive system > Stomach > Rumen ...
CAAACTCTTTAGGGAGAATAATATTCTCAACTTTCAGGGCCTGGACAAACAATGGTGCTATCTCCGCATCTCTAAAGCCAGCGATTCCACAGCCAATGCGGGTAACCAAGAACTTGTATTCCGGGTGCTGCTCGGCAAAGCGGATGAACTCGTCAACATAGGGCTTGATGGTTTCCACGCCGCCCTGCATGGTAGGTATAGCGTAGCTCTGTCTCTGCAAGCCCACGCCCTGGCCCTACACTGCGCCAAAGTGGTTGTAAGCCAGACGAGCAGCGCCACCACCATGATGACCTGCCAGATTACTACCGAACACAAAAATCTCGTTCTCCTTTAGTTCGGATATCCTATCGGGGGTATATTCTCTGTTGTACATAATATGTTAAATAATTTATTACCAATATTCTCCTCAAACTCAACACTATCAAAGAATGCAGGTGATAACTGTTTATTGTTATTTTCTTTCTGTAACCCATCGTTTGCCAGTTTCCACCTGATGTTGGATGATATCTTCAAGCTGGTGGAATGAGACAGGGGTGAAGTTGTTGTTGTCAACCCCGACATCATATTGATTGGGCATGAGCATTCTCATTCGTTCCAATGACATGATATTGTTATTCCTTGGATTGGTGTGGATATGGCCAAATAATTGCCAATCCCATCTCTCATGGGCATAACACAACATCGGGAAGTGATTCAACCAGATCCAACGGGTGCCAACGTGAATTCTGCTTTCTAATAGAACGCTGGCAAACCAGGCCATGACATCATGTTGAGCTATCCGCAGATCATGGTTACCAAGAACTAGATGAATGGTTCCATGGAGCCTATCTAAAATACCATTCCACTCTTTGTTCTTACCGAAGCAAAAATCGCCCAAGTGGAACACGATTCCGTCTCTCGGGACTACTGCATTCCAGTTGCGAATCAGAGCCTCGTTCATTTCATCGATGTCATTGAAGGGTCTTTGGGAGTATTCGATTACATTTGCATGGTAAAAGTGAGTGTCCGAAGTAAAGAACACCTTGTCGGGAGAAAATGAAATATCGCTCCGATAGGATGGTATATATTGACGCTTTACTGGTTCCATTGTTTCCTAAAGTTAGTTATTAATAAATGCTTGCTACTCCTTTATACGCTAATAGAGAGAAACGTAAACAAAGAACTATCATTAAATAGACTGCCATTCAACAATTCTTGCCTCATGGGGTCGGGAGGTGCCAGCTTACCAAGCATTTTCTCTATGACGGGTTCGGGGACTTTATGCTCACGATTGTGATTGCGTTCCATCAACGTTTGCCACTCTGTTTCAAGATAAACTATTCGAACATGAGCGTGGTAGGTTTCAAATAGGCTGATTAGTGACTCACGCATTTGTGCAGTAATATTCGTGGCATTCCATACAAATGATTGATGCTTCCGCAGATAATCTTTTGCTTGTTCTCGGGCAATATTGGCTATATATCCCTGATCGTCGGTTGGGGAGACCTTGAACTCTCGACGAATATCATCAAGCGAGATTACAGCTTTGCCGCATTGTTCGTCAAGTTCGTTCACAGAATTAAGGAAAGAGACTATACTGCAAAATAATGTTTACGTTTTATCGGCTGTTTTAGATATTCCCTTGAAAGGACTTCAATTGCATCATCCAGCTTGTCCGTTTCCTCTTTATTGGACATTGCATTACGAATCTCTGAAATCATTTTAATTTCTGGAGCATAGCTTTCGTTAAACAGCTCCTTGTCCTTCCCAATAGCAATTCTCCTATACAAAGGTTCAATTTTCTCACAAAAGTACTTGACAAAAGCTTCCAGCTCGGCTTTTCCCGTCAGGTATAGTCCTGTATTGTAAAACAATGAATCTATTGTTTCTGGTAATGAGGAAGACATCCACATAAAAAAATCACCGATTTCATTTCTGCTTGCATTGTCAACGTATGCACGTTCGTGCTTTAAAAACTCTAAATATTTCATATATTCCTTTTTGTTTTTATTCAGACATCTATTGTCTATGATATGGTAAATTGTGAATCATTATAATCCACAATAACACATCATTCTCATTTACATTAAGTCTAACGTCTTCTTATCAGGATTTCCATCATAGAAGACATCAAGCACCTGCTGAAAAAAGTCATCTGACGAAACTGCATCAAAGAGAGTCATACACGATCGTACTTTAATGGCATCAATCGGGCCCAGAATATCAAGTGCAGACTTCTCCCGATGAATAAGCAATGCGTTAGTAATAGTCCGCAATCGCTCACCAAGTACAGGATGGTTCAGATATGCTTCAGCTTCATCATATCCACTAATACCATAATACTTGGCATTCCAGCTATGCCCTAGGACAGCAAGTTGCGGAAAGATGTACCAAATCCAGTGAGAACGCTTCAGCCCATCCTGTATTTCCTGTAAAGCTTGTTCATAGCTAAACTCTTGTGCTTTTACAAATCTTTCCAAATTGAACTTGTCTTTAGAGCAACCTTGTAATGCTTCTACGAACCTTTGGGGTAAAAACACATTTTCAGAATCGATAGCATTCTTGAACAAAGGTGCAATTTCATCGTCTCTAAAGCCTGCGATTCCACAGCCAATGCGGGTAACCAAGAACTTGTATTCCGGGTGTTGCTCGGCAAAGCGGATGAACTCGTCAACATAGGGCTTGATGGTTTCGACACCGCCCTGCATGGTAGGAATAGCGTAGCTCTGTCCCTGCAAGCCCACGCCCTGGCCCCACACTGCGCCAAAGTGGTTGTAAGCCAGACGAGCAGCGCCACCACCATGATGACCTGCCAGATTACTACCGAATACAAAAATCTCGTTCTCCTTTAGTTCTGATATCCTATCGGGGGTATATTCTCTGTTGTACATAATTTGTTATTATAATTGCTGTCTTTGTGATTTATTTCAGCAAAATTACTCAATAAGCTTGTATTTCACAAGAAGTAATGTGAATTCTGCAGGAATATGTTTATAACCCGATGCACCATTTGGCTCGATTGGTGAGATAGGTCGTCAAGCGGCTGTAGGGGATTGTGAAGTGGAAGCACCCGGCTGCGAAGCAGGATACCTCGTAGGGTTGGAACGAGAAAAGTACACCATCTGGAGTCAAGGAGGGCATGGGTAGCAATATTTCTCCTGTCGGGTTGCCTTCATCGTCAACACGGCGAATGAAATCCCAAATGTCAGCGTCCCATAGCTGATACTTTTCGTCAGCCTCGGCAATCATTTCCAATTGTCTCAGAACCGATCTCTCTGTCTTTGGCTTGAACAGGTACTCCCAGCCGATACTCTCGTGATGGACGCAGTCGTATGACACCAACTGGTCAGTATAATAGCCATGCATTCCTCCATTGTAGTCATTAGTGAACATCTGATAGGTCACATATCGGTCATTGAAAAACCGGGCTCTTAGGCTGATTATCGAATATAGAGCTGCTGGAATATTCTCATCTTCTCGACCAAACTCCTCTTCTACATCAGCGAAGTAAGTGTCTGCAATAAAATTGGCAACACTATAACGGTCGTTCAATTGACCTCGATAACCGCTGCGGTCTTTCCATTCGAAATTCAAATAGGTGGATACCAACGATGGAAGCCTAACGGGACCTGTTATCTGAGCCAGTGCCACGGTTGCAATCCATTCATTGATATGTTCGCTGTTGGAAATCGATGACTTCGGGTAATCAATCTCAATATTATTCATCACTCGGTCACAGAAATCCGCCTTGCGATCCCAACGGCAGCGTTTCCAGCCAGGCAACACGGGTGAACTGAGTGTCCTCAGTTTTTCAATATCGGATGGGTTCTTGAAGTCAACTGTCAATGTTTTCTCTCCAGCCATGACTTTGATTACGGTGGGAGTAATGCTGTCGGCTTCATAGTAGGTTAATGATGGATCCTCGACCAGAAGTGTGCTCTCTGTACAGATAGCATAAGTCCTCAAATCGTTATCTGATGCGTACAGATAGGTCACACCAGCTACAGTACAGATAGTGTCGGTTGACCATGATGCTCCAGGCAGAAGAGCTTTCAATTCAGCCGGCACAACCACATTGGTTTCTGTGTTTTCCTCTTGGCTATCATCATACTCTGAATACTCATAAACTGACTCGTCCACTTCATTCAGGAATGCCCATTCATCCTCCTCAATCTCTTTTTTGTTGATATCGAGTGCATACAGGGCTACTGAGAGCAGCCCAGCGATGATAATTGTCGTTATGATGTGTCGCTTGCTCATGATGGTCGTGTATATTCGTTTTTCAATCCACAAAATTAGTAAAAATGCCAGCAATCCGCGCCAGTATCATATTATACGAACTGCTGGCATGAGTCTAAAGCATTCTTCGTTTACTTGATTACATCTCTGAAACCATGATGTGACTTGCCATTTCCTTTACTTCTTGTGAAGTGGGTTTATTGTTGACCTGCTCACTGGAGCCATTATCGTTAACACCAGCCCTTTTAGGTTGTCGGTTGACTTGAGGTGCAGCTGATGAGGTACCGCAGTATGCGAAGTGCAATTTACCTGACATGACTTTATTAGCATTTTGTCCCCAAGTCCAGTACAAGATAGCATCTTGACCATTACGTCTCGACATTTGAAGCGATCCACCTTCCCTTGCAGCCTCAATGCTGTTTGACCTAATTGCGTTATCAATCAATTTCGCATAAAATGCTGAAGACAAGTATCCTTGCGCATAATAATAGGCATAGGTTGTAGCATCATCAGCATTGCTGTCATCTAACAGATAGTAGGTATAGTAGCTGTCACAATAAACTTCCTTGACGATATCAAAGGTCCATCGTTTGGATTCCTTCTTGAAGTTGCCGACATAAGCATCATAGCCCAGGTCGCTTGGCTTGGATTTGAATTCGTACTTCAAGAGAGGGCCAAATTCATATTGGCTATTGTAAGCAGCGACCACAAACACATAGTTAGTGTTTGCCCGTGGAAGAATGTAATCCGCATACTTGTAGTTCTGGGGACTGAAAGGAGTGCCAGTCTTCAGGTCGTAAATGAATGCCTCGTCGGTATATGCCCTCACCTGATCGGCATAATAGCACTCATAATAGAAACCCTTGATGTCACCCTCAAATGCAAGCTCCGTAAAGAAACCATCAGCAAGAATGACCGGATTTGACATGGATACATACAGGGATTTAGCACCGGGCATTTGAGTGACGGTAATGGCCTGGCTTGACTTCTCACCCTGGACAATCAGAGAAACCGACCTGTCCTGCTCAGATTTGTTAGCCGAAAGAGTTTCAACGTTGATCTCTGTGTCACCTACTCCACTGTGAGCCGAAATTGAGAGCCAGTCAGCTTGACCAGAGATTGTCCACATGGTGTTCGATGTGATTCTGAAAGAACCAGTCTCTCCTTTACCTGCACCAAGAGACAAGTCCATCGGTGTCATCTGCAACTCGTCATTGTCCTTGTCGCATGAAGTAAACACGAATGAAGTCATCATTGTGATAGCGACCAGAACTCGATAGAAAATAATCTTTTTCATTGTTGTAGAATTTAAATGTTATTAATTGTTGAAAGTAAATTGATCTACTGTATCTATTGATTAGAATTCATAGTTTGACTTATCGCCAGATAGAAATGCTATTTCACTTGACCACTTGCCCCTTGCCGTTGAGAACGATACTGCTTGAGTAATCGATCTTGCAAAGATACAGATCGGGACCTATAGCTTCGATATTGTAATATGACGGCAGGGTCACAATATGGCCATCAGCGGTCATTAGGCCTTCGTAATCGTTACCAGCGGTATATGCCCTCAGGCGAGCAGTGGCTTTCGGGTGATAGTAGGTCGCATCTTCATCGTTAACCCCGTTAGACCACTCGCTTTCTTCATCCGAGCTGTTCGACGTTTGAGTATCTGATTTCAGATATACAACAGCATCGGTCTCATACTCCAGCATACGGACGGAACGGATATAGTAGCCATCAATCAGTTTGCCGGACAGGTCATATTTACGTATCGTGTTGTTGGGCATAACGACATCGATGGTCTCGTCACACGCGGTGATAATGCACTCCATCATGGGGAGAACGGGCTTGAGGTTCTTATTGAGCACACCCATCTCATTGCCCTTCTCAACACAGATCAGCGAATCGTTGCAGACCAGGATGTTCTTATACTCTGCTGGCAGCACCGTCTTTCCCGTCTTGTCAATCAAGGCATAAAGGTCGTTGTCCTCGTTATTGATGACGCAATAGCCACCATGGAACACGTAGCCATCCATCCACTCATGGTAACGCTGATTCGTCTCAATCACCACCTTGCCCGTGGCATCAATGAAGTTGATGAAACCGTCCTCCTCAACGCTGGCTAGACCATCCGAGAAGATCCAGGCGTGGTCATACTTGGCGGGAATGGCCACCTTGCCAGTGAATTTGTTGAAGTAGCCACGCTTTTTGCCATCGCTGTAGCACACGAGGGAATCCTCACCCAACGGTTTTGCGATCCATGCGATGTGCTTTACTGTACGCTCTCCGGTAAGGGCGTTGAAGATGTAGCCCTTGCCATCCTCATGATCGTGATAGTAGATGTCATGACTCACAAAAGTGTTCTCGATGCAATCGGGATCCTCACACCCGTTGTGTTCAAATCGAGCCTCCTTGAGCAGCACATAGATAAATGTACATGCGATAAGAAGCATGACAATTGCCGCACTCGTAGCAAACACGCCCCAGATAACCTTAGCATACTTGCCGCCCCTCTTGTAGCCGAACAGTCCGAAGAACCACATCACTGCCTGGCACATGCCTTTCCACATCACTGAAAAGAACAATTTAGTACTTACCTTCTTCATAGTAGTTTTGAGTTATTAGTTTTACTTGATAATGATTTGACTTCAAATAAAGGTGCGCCTCCTGATTGTGGAGTGCCCTCAAAAGGCGCACCGACGGGGTAAATAGAGTTAACGTACCATAACCTTCTGAACATTGCAGCCACGACGGTATACATAAATTCCGGGAGTCAGTTCGGGCTTGCCATCTTCATCGCCCGAATAAATCAACATTCCATTCAAGTTATAGACCTCGTTATTGTCAGTTGTATCTTCTTCAGCGATAATGGAAGGGACAGAAGATGAGTGACTTGAGGAACTCATGTTCTTGCATCTGACACTATGATATGCAGCATCAAGGACAACTTCATAGTCGGTGGCGAGACCAAATGCGAAGATATAGAAATCGTCTATAACCAGGGTGCCGTCTGTGTCGCGGGTAATAGCAATCTTACCCTCTTCCAATTCCTCAGGCTGGAACGTCGATTGCGGAGAGATCATATACATGCAACTCAGGAAACACCCCGTCCATGTACGATATCCAAGGTCATAGCAGTAGGACAAGTCAATTTCGGCATGCTGCTCATCAAGCACATTGACTTTAAGGCCCTCATAGATTGTACTGTCCAAGGACATACCTACCATTCCGGTTGCATAGAAGGCTCCGTCGTGCTCATAAATCGTCATGGTGAATTCATTGGGGTAATCGTAGTCTGAAACATGGCCCCGATCGACGCTTGATGTCACATTATAGGAACCCGTCCATGCCAGGCCGATGGGGTCAGGAGCGGAACTCGTTACCGTGACACTACAGGAGGCTTTCTTACCTTCAGCCGTCCTGACTGAAACCACTGCGGTGCCGACGGACTGTGCTTTTACAACACCTGACTGTGAAACTGTAGCCACAATCTCATTGTTGGAGCGCCAGGTGAGGGGAGATTCCTCATTTGCTGGACTGACGACAGGATCCAGTGCCATAGATTCATTCACCTGGAGTGAGAGCGTCGAGGTCAGGCCGATGCTGCTCTCTGCATAGTCAACAGACGTGTTTTCCACCTCACAATAGCCATTAGCTACATTCCCGGCTACTGCATAATTGGCCAAATTCATTGTTACGATAGTGATCATCATCACCCAAATGTTAATCTTTTTCATCGTTCAAATGATATTATTAGTTTGTTGTGTTACATATTCTCTAAGCGCCTCTTGATGGCCTTAATGGCATACTCCTCTTCGATGATTTGCTGACGAATGTATGTCTGGTTGATGCTGCCGTCAACTACTTCCAGACATTCATTGAGGGATGCAAGGTTAGACTCATGTAAAGAGAGTTCCCTCTCAAGTTGATCAACAGAGCCATCGTAGGAATCATCCATTTGTGCCCCAGCATCATATCCACCATTGTTGCGACCTGCATTGGCATTAACTGCAGCCTGAAGTTCTGCTACAGTGAATGATCCCCTTCCGTTGCAATTATAGCAAGGGATAATACTGCTGTCGAAATAAATGACCGCACCATTGCCTCCGCATATTGGGCACATGACGATCTGATTGCCGTCAATCACATCTAATTCCTCAGTAGATGTATTGTCATTTCCATTGTTATCCACAAGGGCCAGATTGTTCCTTACTCGATAGTCGGTAGACTTATTGTCGCTGCCACAACTACCAAGAGAAAGGCATAATCCGGTAAATAATAGGCATGAAAGCCAGAATAATAAATTAAAGTTTTTCATAACGCATCCCTCCTCGTTCTGTGTTTAGTTTTCTTTTTGTTTGCCGATCTCATGTGGCGGATGCTGCAATGCTCCGCCACATGTTGTCAGCTCATCGGTTGATTAATAGTGCTTGTTGTAAGCGTGGCCGCAGTTGCGGCAGGTTTCACCACGGCCTTCAAATGCCTTGCAGTTACACTTTGAGCAGCGGCCAAAGCCCTCACTCTCTACATGGGTGGTCAAGTCGACAGTAGTGGCTACAGTTGCCTCATGACTATGAGCGCATTCCGAATTAACGTTAGATTCACTCGTATTGGCAGTTGCCATTACACCCAGCGCTGCAGCTGCAGCAAACAGACAAATCATAAACTTCTTCATTTCTAATACTTTTTAAATTGTTATTAATTGATTATTGCTGTTAAGCGTTGCACTCTCATCGTGCTTCTATTGTAAAAGAGCAAGTTTGAGGAAATACTTATCACCATTTTGTGAATATTGAAGTATAGGCTGGTGATGATACCAGGTAATAAGGTCCTGCTTTGTAATACATGGTGATTGTACCAACACCAGTAACTCTAGTAACAAAAGGCTTTCTCAACTTCATCACGACACAATTCTCTCCATTGCAGCGAGCAATGATCTGACCTTCGGAATTCTTGTAGATATCACACTCGCCACCATATTTGAACTTGTCATAATTCTCACATACCTGATGCAAAACCTCTTCGCTGGAGAATTCAATCTCATCATTTAAGTAAGCATCCCTGTAAGCATCTGCAGAAGAATTATCCTGCTCATAGAATTCCTCCGAGCCCAGTTTCTTATGTGGGTAATCTGTAAATTCGAAAACTGGCAATGCAACTAATGCAACCATTCCAAATAAAACCATCTTTTTCATCGCTTTTGTGCCCTGCAAAACGCCCAAGGCGTGACGTCTAACTGTTTTATTGTTGGCGCCCTTCTGGCGCCCTTCTGCTACAATAGATGTCATTCGGCGAAATCAATTATCATTGCGGCACAAAAAAATGCCACCGAAAATAAATCGGTGGCAAAAGTTTTTCTTATTTTATGTTTAATGATTATTTAGATTTGGTAATTCTATGATGATATTGCCATTAATGGATGGTAAAAGACCTGTGAACCGCCTTTTAGAGCCAATAGGAACGAATATTTCTTTTAATTGTTGGCAACCAACAAACACATCTTTACCTATTTCTGTGATGGAAGCTGGGATAGAGATACTTTTCAGACCCATGCATCCCTTGAATGCTTCATCTTTTATCATAATGACCGAATTGGGGATTGCAATGCTTTTTAATTTATCGCACCCACTAAATGCTCCTTCGCCAATACATGTGATCGAATTAGGAATTATCGTTCTTGAGCATCCCTGAATGAGGGTGTTGGTTGCAGTGTGAATAATGGCATTGCAGTCTTCACGAGAATCATAAAACTTGTTCTCTTTTTCAACACATATTGACCTAATGCTTGAGCAGTAGGAAAAAGCGCGATTTCCGATATGGGTAACTGATTGGGATATTGTGACCTTGTCAAGGTGTTTACAACTCCAGAACGCTCGCGACCCTATTTCAATGACAGCGATGGGTATAATACAGTTAGTCAACATGGTGCAGCCACTGAACGCGGTACTTGATATGTATCTAACCGATTCGGGTATTGTTATATTTATTAGCGACGTGCATCCTGAAAAAGCACCTGGAAATATACTTTTAACCGAATTAGGAATTGTAATACTAATTAAACTTTTGCAATTTCTGAACATCTCAGAATCAATTCGATGTAACGAATCCGAAAGATGAATGGTAGAGAGTTTATGGCACCTCATGAATGCTTGGCGACCAATCTCTTCGACAGAATCTGGAATAGTAATACTTACTAAACTGTCGCAATCTTTGAATGCCTCAGGATCAATCCGTTTCAATGAATTTGGAAAATGAATTCCAGAAAGTTTATGACAGCAATCGAATGCGTGCCAACCAATCCTTCGGATAGAATTTGACATACGGATATTTTCCAATTGGAAACAAAACATAAAAGCTCCATCATCAATTGTGATTACAGAATCTGGCAAATAAACTGATTTTATTGACCAAAAGCCCAGATCATCTTGGTTTTCCCTCATACGGAAATCTACGGTTTTGGTTCCTGGAGTTATATACAGTGTGACTTTGTCTTTCTGACACATATTTATTTGGTGATTATTAAGATTAACTTGATTGTTGTTCGGTCAACAAGTCATGACGTCCCATTGAATACTCCGCCTCTGCTACTTACTAGTTGTGCCGGGTAATCTGAACCAAGTTCAAGGCTTCCGAGTACAGTCCTGGAAGCCTTCGCCCACAGTTGCCGCACCCTCATCATTGTGAGAGTATTCCATGTCATGTCCAGAGCGATAGCACATTCTCTAATGGAAATACTTCTTGATGGCTCCAGTTTGATTAATGGGAAACCATTGGCCTCTTAGCGTTCCGATTGCTATAGTAGGCATAGTAAAGCTCTGATTAATTAATAATCGTCGTCAAGATCAGTTTCATCGTCATCACTTGGATCATCGTCGTCATCTTGATCGTCAGTATTATCTATATAATCCTCATCACCAATGCCATCGACATCTTCTTGCTTTTCATCGAGAACGCTTTCGATTTCATCGTCATCAATGATGTCTTCAAGATCCTCATCATCAAATTCAAATGGGTCATTAGGCTCATTCGCATCAAAAAGATCCATCAATTCATCTAGTTCGCCATCATTCTGCCAATCAAAATCAGGATAATCGTCACTTATATCGGCATCCCAGTCGACAGAAATGTCATCTATTGCCAACTCTGCCAATTCTGAATCATTCTGGATATCTAACTCCATCTGGCGTCGTTCCTCTTTAGACAAATTGCCTTCCAAATAAGCACTAAGACGCTCTGCATCTTTGTACACGGGAATATTATATATCTTTTTCATTTCAAATGAATTTTTATAAGTTCATGAAATTCTTTTTTGGCTCTACTCAAGGCATTATCATATGCTGCCTTTGTTATTTCGAGTTCCGCAGCAGCTTCTTCGCTTGTTTGTTTTTCTATATAATGTATATATAGTATCTTGCGGTTACGAGGAAGATGGACCATATCAATGACTTTTTCAATATCACTAAATGCCAAATTATATCCATCAATAGATATTGATGGTTCATTGGGTATAAAATTATCACCATCAGGATTGGTTTTTACCAATGTTATTATTATGGGCTTGAGCTTAATGCACTGTAGACAGTAGTTTTTGGTGACAACTTTAAGCCAATTCGTAAGTGTAGAAGAAAAGCCAAATGTGTCCAACGCGCATTTGCCATTTTCACTAGGGAACATCACATGAGAGTATATCTCATGGATTAAGTCCAACTCATTATCTATCAAGATACGATGCTCTTCAAACGAAGGCTTGAATTTTTTGAATGCCGCCTTGAATAATGGGTAGCACTTCTTGTAGAAGAACCATCTAGTAACTGTTGAGTCCCGCTTTAACAAAGCATGAACAATTTCCCCATCAGTTAGTTTTTTAAGTTTGTTTTCGTCAATGGTTGCCATAGTTTACATATGCTCAAAGAATTTGTTAACCAAATATAGAGGTTGTAAATAGTTTACATCACATTATGGTCATAAGCATGTTTTTTACACTCATCGACAAAATTACTGAGAATATATTAGATATGAAAAAAACGAGGAGACTTTTACAACAAAACGGAGGCTTAGCCCCAGTTACAGCCTCCCCCTCGTTTTTTCATTTTTCAATAAACAACGACATTGCTTATCATTTGTGATGCTGCAATCATCTTGTATCTACATTTGTGTTATGATCAAATGTTGCTATAAGGAGTAAAAGAATGGAATACCGAATACCGTATTAATGATTATATAATCGAATCAATTTGTTTCAGACGAAATGCTGCTTCCTTCTTCTATGATAAGCATGATTCCACGAGCGGTATTGTTTCCGGCTTCTTGGGCTTTCTTGAGCCAGTATTCGGCTTTGTCAAGATCTTTGGAAGTTCCAAAGCCAAAGCGGTAGCAAGTTGATAGCATTTGCATTGCATCGCTGTTGACATTTTTATTTGTCGATTCTGCTGCCTGTTTAAACAATTCAAAAGCTTTGTTGAGGTCTTTCTGAACCTTGATACCATCTTTGTACATCATTCCCAGACAATACATGGTATTTGGATGGTTCTCGCCTTGAGATGTTTTAAAACAATCATATGCACTCGCATAATCTTTTGCGTCATAGCAGAGTCTGCCGATTCCAAATGTCCCATAAGGATTCCCGTTATCTTTGGCTTTTTGCCACCAATATCTTGCTTGGACGGTGTCATGACTATTGTAATACATTGCACCTACATTGTACAAAGCATCTTTGCTTCCATACTCCGCGGCTTTCTTGTACCATTCAATTGCTTGGTTGGTATTATCTTGGTTTCTATAATAAACCGCAAGATTGGAGCAAGCTGTTGCATTACCTTGCACGGCTGCTTTTTTCGTCCATTCAAATGCCTTAACCTCATCCTTATTTGTCCCGATGCCTATAAACAACATATAGCCTATTTGCATCATTGCCTCAGCATAGTTTAGGTCAGCCGCTTTTTGGTACCATTCAAAAGCTTTTTCATGGTTCCTAGCGACTCCCCAGCTAATATCATATGTATCTGGCTTTGGCCATTGTTCTTTCGCTTTATCGTACCATTCATCAACTTTTCTCCAATTAAATTCTTTTGGCATGGAAGTTGAGTCTTCGTAACCCCAATAATACCAGTCGCCTATTTCATCCATCAGTTTGGGATCATTTTCTATAAGGGCATATTCCTTTTTGTATTCAAATGCTTTTTCAGTATATTGAATACCAATTCCGCCAATTGTGGAGTAAAAATTGATAATATGCCACATAGCGGTTTTACTTCCCTTTTCAATTGCTTTTTTATACCAACTTTCAGCTACTTCATATTTATTGATAGATTCCCTGTGAAAAGATGGCCAATCATCTGCCACCATTACCATGGCGGTTGTATCTCCTTTCTCGGCGGCTTTAAGACTCCACTGGAATGCTTTCTTCCCATCTTCTTCTTTAACACCAATCCAGTTAGTGTAGCAATGGGCCATATCAACCATCGCAGAAACATCACCTTTATCAGCGAGCGCTTTTGTATATTTAAAGAATCTTATTTGCGCACCATCAACTACAATTCTATATAATCCCTCAGGCAGTTCACCTCGATTCCAATATATGCCAGAAGCCATTGCCCTAATAAAGTTGTATTGACTGCCTTTGCGCCACCATTCCATTGCTTTATATGTATCTTTTGGCACACCTAATCCTTTATCATATAGATAGCCTATTGTCCATTCAGCTCCAATGCTCAATCGTGCTTTATCTTCAAGAACCTTCAGATACCATGCCATTGCCTTAGCATAATCTTGCTGGATGCCAGCCCCGGTTTGATAGCAACAACCGAGTTCCATCATTGCCAATTTATCACCATTTGCCGCTCTTTCCTCAAGTTCCTTACTATAAGTCTGTGCACAGACCGTACCCACGGCAAGCAAAGCCAAAATAATTATTGTCGATAGCTTCTTCATATTCTTGTGATAATAATTTATAAAATAAAGGATTATCTCATCATTAGCCGTTTGATCGCTTTTGCATCATCATCACCAGTTTCTTGAGCTTTCTTGAGCCAATGCTCAGCCAGTTCAAGATTTTGGGGAGTGCCAAGGCCAAAACGATAGCAAGTTGATAACAACTTCATTGCAGTACTGCTTGGAGAAGTTTGTAATCCTGCAGCCTTTTTGAAAAAATCAAAGGCTTTCTTATAATCCTGGGGTACGCCTAAACCGTCATAATATAAACCACCGATGTTGAATATCGCGATTGCATTCTCATTTTCTGCTGCTTTTTGATACCATTCCATGGCTTTAGTATAGTTCTGAGTGTCAGAAAATATACAACCAATGTTGTTCATTGCAGTAGGATCGCCAATGTCTGCTGCTCTTTGATACCATTCCATTGCTTTCGCATGGTCTTGATCTACTCCACAACCTTGATAATACATGTTACCAATATTTATCATTGCACTAGTATAACCTTTCTCTGCTGCTTTTTGATACCATTCCATGGCCTTTGTGTAGTCTTGTGTGATGCCTTCGCCTTCTTGATAGTTTAAACCGATGATATACATAGCGGTAGCTACACCATAGCTAGCTGCTTTTTGATACCATTCCATGGCCTTATCATAATTCCGATCAACACCAAGACCCTCATTATATAACCAGCCGATGTTTAGCATAGCGCCGGCATCATCGTTCTCTGCTGCTTTTTGAAACCACTCCATTGCTTTCACATAGTTTTGAGAGACACCAAGTCCGTCTT
>Ga0247609_10003929_pt1 | contig 14933 bp, 9 predicted proteins | sample 172DNAGHGlowgp2_FD_193487 | JGI IMG/M metagenome (GOLD analysis project Ga0247609, IMG submission 193487) | Sheep rumen microbial communities from Palmerston North, Manawatu-Wanganui, New Zealand - 1728 DNA GHGlow gp2 | ecosystem: Host-associated > Mammals > Digestive system > Stomach > Rumen ...
GAGCCAGAGGCTGAATAATGACTGATTGTGAATTAGACTTACGCGTTCAGCGTGCAGTCGATAACTTCATGGCCGGATATGGCTGCTGCCAAAGTGTGGTGGCAGCCTTTTCCGACCTTTATGGTCTCGATGAGACGATGGCCAAGCGGATTGCTGCTGGCTTTGGCGGCGGCGTTGGTCGCATGCGTATGATGTGTGGTGCCGTGTCTGGTATTGTGATGCTCGTAGGTCTCGACTGTGGACAGACCGAGGGCAGCGACCGTGAAGGCAAGTCTGCCTGTTATAAGGTGGTGCAGGATCTGCTCGCCAGATCGAAGGCAGAGAACGGCAGTCTGATCTGTGCTGAGATTCTTGGTATTAAGGGCTATGAGAAGGCAAAGAACAGCTATGTAGCCTCAGAGCGCACGGCAGAGTACTACAAGAGTCGCCCTTGCGCTGCCAAGGTAGAGAGCGCAGCCAGAATCTTCGCCGAGTATTTGAAGAACAAATGATCATATCATATATCTTCAACACAGAAATCCCCAACCATTTCAACTGGCTGGGGATTTCTGTTTTCTGTATCGTTCTTATTGCTGACTGACTTTCACATCTGAGACCGTAATAGAGCCTCCATAGCTATTGATACTCCAGCAATTCTTCTGGATGCCATAGATACGCTGAGTATAGGCACAGACATCGTTAATGTACATGGTCAGAACCGAGTTGTCGGTATAGATGTCGACGTTGTAGACATTGTCTGCAGGACGCACGAACCAGTAACCGTCGACACCTTCGACAAATCCTTTTCCAGCTGAGCCTTCCTGCTCGAAGTTGACCTTACGGTGATCCTCGTCTTCAGGATTGACAACCATCGTGTAATACCTATCCGAATCTGTACCACGCACAAACGAGATACCAAACTTATCCCAGTTGGTTGAAGTCTTCACGGTGAAAGAAATATGGTTGGCAGTGCCCAGACGATTGTAGAGCACATAGGCACCATCGCCAGACAAAGTTCCATTACTATAGCCATTGGATTCCATCACCTTCGTGTCGACAACTGTGCTATACTTTGCAGCCATGGCTGGTACTGCACCGAGTGTAAGAGTACCATCGGCGTGCTGGATAAGTTTGTGACATACCAGTGCACCACTCCAGTTGGGCTCGTTGCCATCGCCTGCACCCACATTGATATTTTTCTCATGGATATCTGCACCAGAACGGAACGGGCACCAGCCCCAGATATAGCGATCTTTTCCGTCAGAGGCAGTCTTTCCTGCATAGAAGGCACGGGTATCGAGTACACCCTCATGACCATCGGCAGGCCATTTGGGACCATCGTTGAAGCAGCTCTTCAGTTCCTCGTAGGTCGAAGCAACCATGTACTTCACCTTACGGCTCCAACTTGTACGGAAGCTCTCGCTATAAACCAGATACCAGTAGTTACCCATCTTAAAGATATCAGGACACTCCAGGAAACGGTCCCAGATCATACGGATACGGTCAACATGCTCCCAGTTCTTCAGATCACTGGACTTAAACTCAGCAAAGACGGGATCGCCACCATTGACAGGATAAGTAGAGATGACCATGTGGTAAAGGTTATCGTCGGCTACGAAGATCTGTGGATCACGGAAGTCGTTGCCAGAGTAACCGAAGTCAGGACCGTTCAGCGTCCAAAGCTCGTCCTTCGTCCAAGTCTTGAAGTCTGTTGATGTTGCACGCATGACAACCTCACGATATTTACAGTTACCATTGTGGCCTGTATAGTAAATATAGTACGTACCATCCTTCTCGTATGCACAACCAGTACCAATGGCTGCATCCTGCTGGAAATCGTTGTTTCCGAATGGGAGCATCTCACCCAACGACTCGTAGTTGGCACCATCTTTGGTTGTGACAGCCCAGATGGGGTGGAAACGGAATGTCATATTGTTAATGTACTCTTGCAGGTAGAGCACCTTGAAGTCGCCAGTCTTCTGATCGTAGAATGGCATGGGGTCGCCAATGCGTCCGACTGCTGGCGTATAATACGTCCCAAAGCCCTGATCGTCTGTTGGGGCAAAGAATGTGGTCGTGCCGTTCCAATCCTTGGCTGGATCGCCAGAGAATCCGTCGTCGCTGCATGCCGTCAGCGCAGAGGCTGACAACATGAGTGCGAATACTGAATATATCATTGTCTTCATAATCATTAATGTTTATTTTGTTAGATAATCAAATGCATTGAGCAAGATGGTACCCATGTTGTCGTGATAATTCGACTCGTATGGAGTAGGCGAGTTCCAGTCGAACAGTCCGGAACCAAGACAGATAATGCCGCCCTTACCAAACTCGCCATTTGCGGCCTTCAGTTCCCATGATGACACGCTGTTGTCGCCGCCAAGAGCGCGACCGCCCGTCTTGGCCTCGAAGGCATCCTTACCACCCTGATAGGTATCCCAGAAGCCATACTGAGATGTGGTATTACAGATGGTGTATCCGTTGTCCAGGGTGTAAACTGCATTCTCGGCAGCACCAGGATAGGTCTTCAGGTTCTTCCACAACGGATGAGTAATGTCGTAGGCATAGAAATGCCAGGGGTCTTCGCCCATCAGGTCGGAGCCTTCGCCACCTCCGCCACCCCAGACATTGTTGGGATAAGCATCCTCAGGCATAGCACCGAGTGCAATAGCATAGTTCACAGCAGAGCGTCCCAGCACAAAGCCTACACCATTCTGCCATAGCTCCTTCATCTTTGGAAGAGCCGTCATAGCCCCACTCTCAGCCTCTGCAAAACCGTTATAGTTGCCATAAGAAGAACAATGACGATGGAAGAATATCAACTTACACTTCTCGAGAGAGATGTTTCCGCTGGCCACGTCGCTCCATGATGCGTAGGCTGCACTGGCAATATTGCCTGTCAGCCACTTGGCAGCAGCCTTCTCCTCATCGTTCAGCAGCTCTATGTTCTCTGCCTCGCCTACGAACAAAGCTATAGGATCGGCAATCAGCGTTACATATACAGTATATACGTTTGTGGCAGTATTATCGTTCAGAGTAATCTGGAAAGGCTCTGTGAAGTTGCCTTTCGTGCCACTGGCAGGACTACATGTAGCGTCTTCACTGCACACCACTTCGAACGAAGCGTTACTCAAGTCGATACCACTATTGGCCATCACGCTCACAGTGATCGTCTTGTCCTCCTGGTTAATGGCACCTTTCACGCCCTCCAAAATAAAGAGCGACATCAGAGCCTCGTCGTTGCGAACGCTTACCTGATAGTCCATCACGATATCACCATTGCTGATGTGCAGATTACGGTCGGCATCGAAGTTGACGCGGTCACCAACCTTAAAATTGGTCTCAGCGCCAGGAGAAACCGTCAGACTCGTAATTTCCATATTATCTTTCTGATCAAAGTCTGCAGGCACCTTTACCTTCACCAACCGTTTCTCAGTACTGATGATGCCTTCATATTGACCATTGAGCACGAACTTCTCAACGAGACATGAACCACTCACGTCCATGCTACCCGTATGATCGCTGCTGCAGGCAGCTAACCCGCATATTACGCATAATGCGCAGATAATGCTATATATCGTTTTCATATCTTTAAACTCTTAACTTTAATCTATAAAACTCTTCATTACCACTCTCCGCAGTTCTGCGTATAGTGACCATTTGAGGCAGCCATCTGCTCCCAAGGAACAGGAAGGTACTCATTCTTGTTAGCAGTAAACTGCGAACCTACCAGGAAGTTCATCTTCTCGCTCTCGCTTGCATAGTACTTGTTAATGACGGTAGCAGCATCGCCCCAGCGCACAAGGTCGAAGAAACGTTCGCTCTCGAGTGCAAGCTCCAGTCGGCGCTCCATCTTGATAATCTTCATGGCATCATCCTTCGAATAAGAGCCATTGTACTTGCCTACAGCGAAGTGCACACCATATTTTGTAGGATAGTTCGAAACGACACTATTGGTTGCCATCTTGGCAGCACGGTCTCGAACCTGATTGACAAGTGCAATGGCCTCAGCAGTCTGTCCCAGCTGTGCCAGAGCCTCAGCACGCATCAATAGTACATCAGCATAGCGGAATACAATACGGTTCATCGAACTTGCCCACTGCGAGTCGCACAGGAAGAGATAACTGTCTGTAAGAGCAGGATCCACATTCTGCTTCAGCGATACGAAATATCCGAAAGTACCACCTGAACGGCTCCATGCATTGCTCTCGCTAATCATAAAGCCAGGGTTGAACATATAGGGAGTACCAGGCACTCCAACTGTAACGAACAGGCGAGGATCGACTGTCTGATTTGATCCGACAGTGTAATCGACATCATCAAAATTGTCAAGCAGTGGCAGACCATCACTATTGGTGCGATAAGCATCCACGAGGTTGTGAGAAGGCTTGTAGAAGTCGCAGCCAGAATCATGAACTTTAGGAATACATGGTACAATCAGGCGGGTAGAGAAGTTCAGGTTACCATATACAGTACCATCGTTCTTTGAATACTGGATAGCCCACAAGCTCTCCTTGCCATTCTCATACTGCTCCTCGGGACGGAAGTTATTATGCATGTCAGGCTCCAAGCCATATCCTGCGTAGATAGCTGAGTTGGTGTATTCTACAACTTTCTGTAGGTCAGCCTCATTCACAGCTGTCACTTGATTAGAATTAGCATCATCCTGACGATATGCCTTATAAAGATATACTTTAGCCAAGAAAGCAGCACAGGCAGCCTTCGTGGGACGCCCCTTCTCTACCTGTACGACAGGAAGCACTGCATAGGCATCCTCGAGATCGTTGATAATCTGCTGCCAACCCTCATCATTGGTATATTCTGTATTCGAGAGATTATTGTAGTCCTCTTCTGTCATGTTAAGTTTGTTCACGAACGGGATTTTCTTGAACAGGCGCTTCAGCTGGAAGTGTCCGTAAGCACGTAAGAACTTCATCTCGGCAGTACGTTGCTGAATGGTGGCGTTCTCCTGATCGGCACTTGCCAAAATATCGAGTGAGAGACTGACACGTGAGAGATAATTATAGAAACGAGTCCAGATAGAACTGAACGGCCAGTCGGTAGTCATCACACCTGTGCACTTTTCCAGTCGGTGGAAAGGCTCGCCATCAGAGAAGTCGGACCCACCTACATAGGCATCGTCAGAACGGGTGTCGTAGTTCCACAGTGAGAAAGAGGCGTTCATATCCTCTATGGTAACCAGACCTGCATATGCTGAAATCAGCACATTGTCGATATACTCAGGATTCTTTACCTCATCCTGAGTCAGCGTAGCCTGTGGCACTTGTTCCTCAAGAAATTTCGAGCAAGCAGTGAGACCGCAGACAACGCAGATTGTGCAGATAATATTATATATCGTTTTCATAATCGTTGCTATATTTTAGAATGAAACATTGAGTCCGAAAGTAAGATTGAGAGGGATAGGATAATTGAATCCCGGGTTCTCAGGATCGGCACCTGTAAACTTACCGCTCTTGATAGTCAGCAGGTTCTGAGCTGAAGCATAGAAACGAATACGATCCAAGCGCAGCTTATCGGTCACCTTTTTCGGCATATTGTAACCTAACTGGATAGTACGCAATTTGGCGTATGAGCCATTCTCAATATAATATGAAGATACGCGACCCTCATTGTTTGTATCCGATGTGGTAAGTGCAGGGATGTCGCTACCAGGATTGGCTGGGCTCCATGCATCGAGTAAACGTACGCCCTTATTCAGATAAGGCACGTTGATGGCAGAGTTGGCCCAAAAGTCAGTCTGCGACTTATAGCCACGACAGTCGACATCAACACCCTGCACACCTTGCCAGAACATCGTCAGGTCAAAGTTCTTATACTGCAGATAGATGTTCAGACCCCACGTAAAGGCAGGCGTAGGATCATAGATCCAATCCTGGTCTTCCTCAGTGATACGGCCGTCGCCATTCAAATCCTTATAGCGGATGCGGCCAAGTCCGGCACCTTCCTGTATAGCATGATTATCGATCTCTTCCTGACTCTTGAAGATACCGTCGTAGATGTAACCTACCTGTGAGAACATCGCATGCCCCACAACGCTTTTCACACCGTTACCACCATACTTACCGTTGGCTGCTACTGTCTCTGGCAGTTTGGTAATCTCGTTGACATATTTGCTGATGTTTCCACTGATATCCCATGAGAAATCGCTTGGCAGACTGTGGCGATAGCCTACTGTGAGCTCCCAACCATTGTTCTTTACCTCACCTGCGTTGATCCACTGGCCAGAGCCCTCTCCCATGGCAGCAATACCTTCCATTAAGAGCAGGATGTCGGTGGTCTTCTTGCTGTACCAGTCGAAACTACCATAGATCTCATTTCGCAAGATAGCAAAGTCAAGACCTATGTTATTCTGAGTCGTAGTCTCCCACTTAATGTCATCATTGCCACGTTGGTTGCGCACATATCCGTTAGGAAGGTCGTAACCGCCATTGGTACCAGTGATATCATAAGAGGAACCAGCCTGACCGCTTCCCCAAAGGCCTGTAGACACAACCGACTTATAGAGAGTATAGCGAGCTGTGTTCGAGATTTCCTGGTTACCAGTCTGTCCCCAAGAGTAACGCAGTTTCAGGTTGTCGAGCCAGCCCCTTGCACCCTCCATAAACTTCTCCTGAGAGATGCGCCAACCTGCACTGACAGAGGGGAATGTACCATACTGGTTGTTTGTACCGAATCGGCTTGAACCGTCACGACGAATCGTAACTGAAGCCAAATACTTGTCATCATAAGTATAGTTCACCTTTCCGAAGAATGACAAGAGAGAGAATCCCTCACCAAAACCTTCGGCCAGCTGACGGCCAGCTCCAGCCGATGGCCACATATAGTCTGTATTCAGAATAGCCAGTTCGTAGCGCTTAGCACTGTTCATCTTATAGTCCATACGGTTCAACTCCGTACCAATCATGGCATCTCCACGATGCTTGCCAATCTCCAGATTATAAGTAGCAATGGCATTCCACATCCATCGCATGGTGTGCTCCTGCTTGTCCTCTACGGCACTGTCGGTACGCATCACCTTACCATTGGCAATAGGATAGGTGAAGAAACGCTGCTCTTTCTGTGTGTAGTCCATACCCAAAGTGGTGCGAACCATAAAGTTCTTGAATGGAGTAATGCTAAGATGCACATCGCCAAACATACGCCACTGGGTATACTCATTATCCCTTGCATTGGAAATCATGCTCAATGGATTCTCGCGCTCAGAGTAGGCACCAAGAGCCTGGGCATACTTACCGTTTTCTGCATAGATGGGGAAGTTAGGGTTGAACTCCAGAGCGTGCTCCAACACACCACCAGGAGCATCAACACCCTTTGTACGGTTGATGGTGAAGTTCTCGCCAATGGTTACCACATCGTTAATCAGTTTATAGTCTGCATTGGCACGACCAGAAAGACGATTGAACCAGGAGTCCTTAATGGTACCCTTATTGTCATAGTAACCTATAGAGAAGAAAGAATTACCCTTCTCAGATCCATTGCTTACTGACACATTATACTGCTGAATGACACCTGTGCGCGTGATCTCCTTAAACCAATCGGTATCACCAGCACGTACAGTAGCATTCTCATCGAGGAACATGTCCATCGTCATATTGTTCAGTACAGGATTACCCTTGGCATCATAACTCCAATCATAATTATAACCAAGGTTGTTATTGCCAGGGTTCACCCCGTCATTTACAGAGGCTTGCCAATAGGCACGTCCCCACTGGCTAGCATTCATTGTCTCAATCTTATTGGTATAGAAAGATGCCGCAATACTTCCATCGAAATTCACCTTCACCTTACCTTCCTTACCTTTCTTGGTGGTAATGATAATCACACCGTTAGCAGCTCGTGAACCATAGATACTTGCCGAAGCGGCATCCTTCAGCACCTGGATGCTCTCGATATCGTTACCATTTAACTCATGCATACCTGCCTTTGTGGGCACACCGTCGATAATATAAAGCGGGTCGTTGTCGTTCAGGGTTCCTACACCACGGATACGCACTGTTGCTGCACCAGAGGGATTACCATCAGCAGTAATATTCATGCCTGGAACGCGTCCCTGAAGAGCCTTCATTGGGTTGTTCTCGTTCTGCTTGGCCATTTCATCGACGCTAACTGTCGAGATAGCTCCCGTCAAGTCAGCCTTACGCTGAGTGGTATAACCTGTCACCACCACTTCCTGCAGCACTTCGGCATCATCCTTGAGTGTCACTTTCATACCCTGATGGGCAGCGGCTTCCTGTGTCTGATAGCCAATGTACGAGATAACGAGGATGGCGCCCTCGTTTACTTTAATCGTGAAGTTACCGTCGAAATCGGTAATCGTACCGTTCGACGTACCTTTCTCCATCACCGTAGCACCGATGACCGTTTCGCCTGTAGCGTCGACCACCGTACCACTGATCTCACTCTGCGCGTACATTATTGTACACGACAGAAGAGCAAACAAACTCAGAAAAAGTTTCTTTAGTTGTTCCATTGTTGATCGTTTAAAATTGTTAGTACTTCTGTGAATAAAAATTTGCTGCAAAAGTACTATTATCATACGTGCAGGTATAGCAAAAATCGTTCAGAACCTCGCAAAAATGTTACATGAAACAATCGTTGACTATTATGTCAATTTTGTTTTGTTTACAGTTTACGGTTTACAGTTTACAGATGATATGACTGGAGGCCGAAACACCCGCAGAGGTAATCATCTGTAAACCGTAAACAGTAAACAGTAAACCGTAAACAAAAAAACTATTCCGCCCTCAGTTCTGTTGGATACTTACCAAACTGTTTCTTAAAGCAAGTTGAGAAATAACCCGGGGTGCCAAAGCCCACCTCGTACGCTATTTCCGAAACAGTTTTTGTGGTTGATGTCAACAAGGCATAAGCATGCTGTAGTCTCATCTGGCGTAGCAGTTCCACAGGTGTCTGCCCTGTTATGCTTTTCACCTTCCTGTATAATTGTACGCGGCTCAGTCCCATCTCCTCACCAAGTTCGTCCATCTTCAGATTAGGGTTCGACATATTCTTCCGAATGGCCTCATTCAGCTGTTCTGCGAAGAGCATATCCTGGCTCTTGGGGGCTGGCATCTCTTCTGTAGGCGTCACGAATATCTCGTGCAGACGTCGATTGCTGGCATCGGTATAGAACAGCGTCTGCTCCACATTCATATTCTGACGCTTACGTATGTTCTTCTTCGTCAGCCACAATGCAAACAGTATCATGATAATAGCCAAGACCAGAACGGCGATAGTCACAAAGCTGCCCACAAGCACCTTGTGCTGTGTGTTGTAAAGCACCATCGAGTCCTCCAGCTTGTCGTGAATGGTCACCAGATCATCATTCTGCTTCATCAGCTCAGAAGCCTCTGTTATGACCAGATCTACATTGTCGGGCGTGACGACAAAACCCAGTAACGGGTTTTCGCGTTCATAAGGTTTGCCCGTCAAGATATCAAGTGCAAGTCTGATAATCTTTTCGCCATGAGTAGGATAATAATAGGTACCTATCTGATGCCCCAGTCTTACATAATCCAGCCACTCGCCTGGCATACCGTCAATACCCAGGATCTTAATACGACCCTCAACATTTTGTTCTACCACAGCTTTATACACCCCCGTTGCCATTCCGTCGTTGTGGCAGAATACAAAGGTGTTGTCCAACTGGCTAGCGTCAGACCGTCGGAGCGAATCAATCAATTGAGTAACAATATTGCAGGATGCGTCACTCGACCAATCGCTTTTCCGACAAACATACTCCACCTCTGGTAAAGCTTTCATGGCTGATTCAAAACCGCGATGACGCTCAAGGGCAGGTGTGCTGCTCAGCAATCCTGTAATCTCGACCACCAAAGGTTTCCTGCCCTTCGGATGGTTCTGGCCTCGGACTATCGAAGCAATATATTGCCCCACAATATAACCAGCCTCGACATTATTGCCTCCAATAAAAGCGGTATAGTCTGCACTGGTCTTGCGATCAAAGCTGACAACAGGGATACCAGCCTTAAGAACCCGGGCAATGGCATCATTGATAATCTGTATATCCTCATAGGGAGCAACCACCATCAGGTCTATATCAGTCTGAGCCAAACTATCTATCTGATGAGCCTGCAATTCAGGGTCATCAACCGAATTAGCGATGCTAACCTTAACATCGTGTTCGTATAAATGCTGGGCAGCAAGCATCTCTTGGTTCACTTTCTCGCGCCAAGGTCCTTTTGAGCACTGTGCCACCCCGATCTTATATACCTTCTCTTCAGTACATGAAGCCAACAACGTTACACCTATTATATATAATAAGGTACGCAAGAATATCTTATGCATATGCCTAGTAATTTATATCGACTGCAAAAATAAACAAAAAACGGGAAAACTCCAAATGATATCAAGTTTTTATATATCAAAAAATAATAATTGTCCCCCACTCCACTGAGCGGGGGACAGTTGTTTCCATTCTATATGGCACTTACAAGTTTCCGGTACTTCCCTTGAGCAATTTTTTGGATGATTTTTTGCTCTTCGAAAAGATTACACTTATTCGATGCCGTGGAAATGGTACTGAAGCCCCAGATTTCCTTAACGTTCTGAGTCGTGAAGGTATCAGGCAGAAGCTTGTAGAACTTGGCAGTCTTGTCGTAGGTGTTACGTATCTTCTTATCACGTTTCTCATTGACGAGAAAGTCTTGCAACATCTGACCGAACAGGACCTCTTCATTACTACTGATGACATCAAACATCAACGTAGCGAAATCGAGATGCTGCTTGGTGATAGTGACAGTCATAGTGCGCTGTACTTCTTCCAATGACTTCTGGGTAGAGAGCACGTGAGGAATGCAAACCGCCATCACCTTATCCTGCAGGCGCATGCACATGGTCACGGTAGCCTCATCTCCGCAGTTATCAGCCTCTTCTGCTCTGGCAGCAATCAGGTTGTAGATGTGACGAGTCAACTTGCCAACACCCTTAATCTCACCTTCCATCCCATTGAATGTTACGCCCCATTGCTTCATCTCGTTTGGGTTTTTCATGCTCTTTGCCTTGGCACAGTAGGGACGCATCTTGAACTGAAGGTCAGGCATGAGGAAACAGGTGAGACGAGTGGATAAACCATCACCGATGTTACCGGGGTTGACAAACTTGTCGAGTGCCACACTGGTACCTGTTGCCACCATATTGAAACACATCGGCATGACCTCATTGACACTGTCCTTGTTGGCATAATCCACACCGTTCGTTTCGTTGTGGAAAGCCTGCAACATAATGTCTCGCTTTTCCTGAAAATTACCTGAAGCCTTGACCACAGAGAGAAGCTCGGATGCAAATGTGTAGAGATGACGACCGTAGACCTCACCATTGGGAAGTGTGACCTGGGCATTGAGCATTCGGCGGTAGAAAACATTGTTAGAGGTCTTTACCGGACAATAGCGCACCATCTTTTTCGGACGCTTTAATGCCTCTTTCTCCTGTTCTTTTTGTGAAGTCTCACGCTCGCTAAGTCCTTCTTTATACATACGCTCCTCTGCACGACCTTCCTTGTCTTCCTTGAGCATGACATCCATGATGTACTCATCGAGTTTGGCGGCAGCTCCCTTTCCTGATGCTGGCTTGCCTATTTCGAAATCATAGCAGTTCAGACGGTGTGGATTGCCTTCCCAGTCTTGATACCAGCAGTTGGTGAGCAGTGTGCCATACATTCCACTCGACAAAATGATACCACCCATCTTGATGAGGTCGCCCTCAATATAGTCGACTACCGGCTTATAGCAGCCTAAGCGTATTTTCGTCATACGCTCATACCATTCCTGATACGGAAGTTTCGACTTGCTAATACCAGAGAGCAGATCGACGCCAGCATCGACAAGAGCATGGTACATCCGCTTGGGAATGCGGTTCTCCTCTTTGAAGGCCATTGCAGACTTGACGGTTTGTGCAACATTCTCCCCACGCTCCTTGACGATCTCGTCAACCCAAGGCTGAGCACGCAGAATGCCCTCAATCATCACAGGATCGCTGTCTGTAATGTAACGCAGCTCATCGGCCAAGCACAATGAGGTCTTGTGGCGCTCACCTTGCTGAGGCTTTTCATCACCGATCCAGCAGTCTACAATCTTCTGCATCTCAACGCCTTTGTATTTGCAGTCTGACATGACAAAATCCCGAATTTCCGAATTCCGAACTGCGGGCTCTGACTTCTCCTTCTTTGATGAGCTGTCGCCCTGACGGTAGACTTCTCCGAACAGTTTGTCGTAGTCGGCATTCTCACAGCTGAAGAGTCCTTCCGGATTATAATAGAGGATATCGCCAGCCAGGGCTGATGGGGCAAACGACATGCGCGAGGCATCCTTACAGCTTTTATCGACAGGGAGATTAAGGAGCTTGCCCATAGCAAACGCATTGTCAATCAAGTTGCCCCACTCCTGGCGGGCTTTAAACACCACCTTCAATCCCTCGTCTGATGAGGTCTTGAAGATCAGATAGATGCCGAGTTCCTCCAGCTGTTCTGGAGTCCAGCGAGCAAAGATCTGCTCAGGTCGCTCCTTCAGATGGTCAGAATCAAGCACGGCCAGACCATTCAGATGGGCAGACGTCTGAAAGCGCCACTTGGCCTTCTGCAAGACCTCTTTCTTTTCGCCGTTCTCCCAGACTGGGACAAGTTTCTCTGTGACATCGAAGTCATCGGCCACGAAAATCAGCCCGGGAAGAGTCTCCTTGACTTTCTGGGCATTGTTCTTGTCGCCAGCGAAAAGGTACTGACGAATCTGGCTGACCTTGCGCTCGCTCTCGGGATCGTTAAACACTTTGTTGAGCTCCTCGGCAGAAGTAATGCACTCTACAGGGCTCCACATTTTTCGTTGAATTGTTAAATTAATCATGATGTATAATGTTTAAAAATGAATAATACTACCTATTTAGCCTCCCAGCACGGCCTTTTGCGCTGCAAAGCTAATCATAAAAATTGGTATTACCATGGCTTTCCTTCTCCTGACCAGATAAGACCAGAAAAGACCAGAAAAGACCAAGAAAATTGAAAATAAGTGGCGCTTATGAAGCCATAAACGCCACTTATTTAACGGAAATGAGGGTATCTAAGATGATTTGCTTGACACGTTTGTAATCCTCGCCATCATAATCATAGGCCATCGTATTCGTGTAGTTGTTATATGATGACTTGCTGACATCTTTGCTGTCCAGATTGAAGGCTGCGAGAAACTGCTCATAGCTGGGGCGTCTGATTTCTCCCAAATCGATTGCTGCTCTAGTAGGCATCACCAGAGCCTTGGGAGTTGTCTTTCCGAGGGTAAGTTCCTGCAGTTTTGCTACCAATACCTCAGCCTTTCTCCTTTCAGTACACAAGGTGAGAAGATCATTAGGACTGGCTTTACTAATGTCGGGCAGGAAATCGATGTCATAGACACTGGCTCGGCATTCGAGTAAGTCTGTAAGAATGCTGATCTCGTCGAGGATGGTGAAGAAGCTGTCAATATCGTCACTTGAACACTGGCTCTTTTCGTCCCATAAGAATCGGGCGATATATGTCCAGCCTTCAGGCTTCTTCATACATTTGATCCAGTGCTTGCCAATCAAGGTTCCGCCCATGCTGTCTATCAGCTTCTGCCTCTGCTCTGTGATCTCCTGTTGATGCAGCTCGGGGGGAGTGGAATTGAGCAGATAGCGTATATGGGGCAACGCCGATCCATAGGTGGCCAGCAGTTTCTCAGCGAAGAGCAGCTCCGCTCTTTCTGTCGACGAGGTGTTGATATATACCTTTCTCATCTTATCCCAGCCTGCCTCGCGAGCCTCTTCCTTGCGCTCAAAGAGACTTTTGCGCAAAGAGTCGATGTCGAAGATCTGCCTGATGGTAGCGTCATCGATATTTGTGAATGAACTTCTTGCCGAAGTGTAAGGTCTTTCGTTGCTGTTTATCATGATTACTCGGGTCGTGTTGCAGCCTCGCGCCAGTATAGACGTGAGAAGAAATCGAGCAGATAGCCCTGCTCCGTGGTATAACTATTGTGAAGGTCGATGTCAACCTCTGCCTCTAACAGACGGTCTGAGGCATACTCGAGCATCTGAGGGGCATAATTCCGTTTGCCAAGTTCGCTCCAGGCATAGGGGCGAGAGGGCAGACGGCGCATGGCCTCCTTGAGGATGTCACGGGCTGCCGTCACCATGTCGGGATCGAAATGATTGGGCAGCAGGCCCCAGGTACAGTCGTGGAGCACAATCTCATCCATCGTCAGTCCCAGCTCTTTACCTTCAGCGATGTGGCTGTTCACGGTCTCCACATGCTTCGTCATGGCGATGATAAATTCACGTGAAGACATCTTCTTGTCGAGAAAGTCATCCCACTCATTCCAGTAATCGGCGTAATAATCCTGAGCTGCGTCGTAATAGTCGCTGATCTTGTTAAACTCCTGCCTTCTCACCACACAGGCCACGTAAGCAGCCAGGTTCTCCAGTGGCGTGGAAAGCAGCCAGTCCATCAGTTCCTTGTTGTCGATGGTGAACGAAGAACCATAGCGGGCATCAATCTGTTCCACTGCGTACAAGCCCTCGCGATCGATATCGTCCTTCCATTCGCGCGTACCTATTAATATAATATTAAGATCGAAGGGCAGGCTTTGTATCAGATGCCAGCTCATCTTCTCCAATGCGTTCTTATCGCTACCCCAGCCAAGGGTAAATCTATAGTCGGGCGACAATAACTCGTCGAGTTGTTCAAGCGTTTCTATTCTTTTACTCATCGCTATCGTTTTAAACAGGCTGCAAAGTTACCGTTTTTTTCTGAATCCGCCAAAAGATCAGTTCGGATATTCGGATATTCGGAATTTTGCTATATTTTGATAGAATTCGAAATATTTACATTCATATCACATAAAAATCCGAATATCCGAAAAGCCGAAAACTTGAATCAAACGGACATCAAAGCTCTCAGAGTCCTGCTGTTGTAT
>Ga0247609_10003930_pt1 | contig 14931 bp, 14 predicted proteins | sample 172DNAGHGlowgp2_FD_193487 | JGI IMG/M metagenome (GOLD analysis project Ga0247609, IMG submission 193487) | Sheep rumen microbial communities from Palmerston North, Manawatu-Wanganui, New Zealand - 1728 DNA GHGlow gp2 | ecosystem: Host-associated > Mammals > Digestive system > Stomach > Rumen ...
TGACGCTGCATGGCAGGAACTCGCGGGAAAATACACAGAGCAGACCGGGGTTCCCGTAAAGGTCGTGACCGCCGCTTCAAATACTTACGACGACACGTTAAGCGCGCAGCTCAACAAATCATACTGCCCCACTTTATTCATCTGCAGCAATGCCCAGGGGCTGGAGAATCTCGGAAGTTACCCCTATGATCTTTCAGATACCGCTCTGGCAGGTCAGCTCGAAAACAATGAATACTGCCTGTACGGCAAAGACGGCGGATTGTACGGAATGGCATTCTGCTATGAAGCATATGGCATTATCACAAACAAGGCGCTCCTTGCAAAGGCTGGTTACAGCGTTGAAGACATAAATTCTTTCGATGATCTCAAAATGATCGCGGAGGATATACACGCAAGATCCGGAGAACTCGGTTTCGATGCATTTACATCAGCAGGACTCGATCCGTCCTCATCCTGGAGATTCAGCGCCCACCTCGCAAACATCCCCTTGTATTATGAACTTTCAGAGACAGATCTGTACACGCAGCCTTCCGAGATAAAAGGTGACAGGCTGGATCTTTACAAGAACATCTGGGATCTTTACATCAACAACTCAGCTGCAAGCAAAACTTCCCTTACCACGGCTACCGGCAATCAGGCCGAAGAGGAATTCGGTTCCGGTAAAGCCGTTTTCTTTCAGAACGGGACATGGGAATACGCTTCTCTTACCGATCCCGATAAATATGGAATAGCTCCTGAAGACCTCACAATGATCCCTATCTTCTGCGGAGGCGAATACGATACTCACTGCGCACTTTGCTGCGGAACTGAGAACTATTGGGTAGTCAATTCAAAAGCATCCAAAGAAAGCATAGATGCCACACTGGATTTCCTTTATTGGGTCGTCACATCCGTTGAAGGCAGGACGATGCTTTCAGACGAGTTCGGAGTTACGCCTTTTAAAGACAGTATTCCTACGGACAACGTATTCTTCAATGCCGAGAAAGCCTACGAGGAGCAAGGTAGATATCCTATACAGTGGACTTTCTGCATGACTCCCAACCAGGATGTCTGGCGTGAGGGCGTAACCAGCGCGCTTGCCGGATATTCAGCCGGGATAGGAACCTGGGAAGATGTCGAGAATGCTTTTGTAAACGGCTGGAAGTTCCAGTACAAGCTGGAACACGGGACACTTTAAGGAGAACGGTGCCATGAAAGATCCAATAAGGAAATACTTTCCATTATTCGTCCTCCCTGTTCTCGTCTGTTTCTGCCTAAGTTTTATATGGCCGTTCATCCAGGGCGTCTATCTTTCCTTCTGCAAATTCTTCATTCCCAAAGACGCTGAGTTTACAGGCTTCTCCAACTATGTGACCGTATTCCGTGATACCGGTTTCTGGCATTCATTCCTGATCACGTTCCTGTATGCTTTGGCTTCGATAATCTGCGTTAATGTACCTGCGTTTTTCATCGCTTATTTTCTTAAGGAGAAATTCAGGGGCGTAACATTATTCAGGGCATCGTTCTTCCTTCCGAATCTTATCGGCGGTGTTGTATTGGGGTCTATCTGGAGTATGCTTTTCGATGGAATACTGAGCAGGTTCGGAACATATCTTACCGCAGATCCCGTATTCGGTTTCTGGGGCCTCGTAATCCTCGTGGCATGGCAGCAGATCGGTTATATGATGATCATATACATTGCGGGCTTCACTTCGCTTCCGGAAGAGATGCTCGAAGCTTCGCAGATTGACGGCGCGGGCAGATTACAAAGAATGACGAAGATCATCATTCCCAACATGAAAGCATCGATAGCCATCTGCACTTTCCTGACTCTCACCAACAGTTTCAAATTGTTCGATCAGAATCTAGCGCTTACCGGCGGTCAGCCTGTACAGACTCTCGAAAACGGCATGCAGCTGAAGACCACAGAATTTCTTGCAATGAACATCTATTCCACATATCAGATCAACAGCCACTGGCACGGAACGGCTCAGGCCAAGGCAGTCATCTTCTTCATCCTCGTTGCCGCATTCGGAGCTCTGCAGATGTATGCCTCCCGTGATAAGAAAGAAAAGAAGGTCAGGTCCAAGAAGGAGAAGAGATCATGAACACGCAAAAATACACACTCAGAAAAATAGCCTTCATATTGCTCTCTCTTGTCTGGGTAATGCCGATAGTCTTCTCCGTTCTCAATTCGTTTAAGAGGAGCGGCGAGATCAGCACCGACATGTTCTCGGTTCCTGCCGGAGGATCATTCGCAGGCCTTGATAACTATAAGACCGCACTCACTTTCGGCAACTATCCGTTCGGTCAGGCATTCCTGTACAGTGTGCTGATCAGCGTCGTTTCCACGCTGCTGATAATCATCTGCTGCTCTATGGCTGCCTGGTATATCGTAAGGGTAAACAGCCTGTTCACCAGGATCTTCTACGGCGCCTGTCTCTTCTCACTCGCAGTACCGTTTCAGATGGTCATGTTCCCATTGTCATCAGACGCCAGCATGCTCGGTCTTGACACGCCTTATACGATCCCGTTTGTTTATTTGGGATATGGAGCCGGAATGGCTATTTTCCTGTTCACCGGATTCATCAGATCGCTTCCATATGAGGTTGAAGAAGCATCTGTAATAGACGGGTGCAACACGCTTCAGCGTTTTTTCAAAGTCGTCTTCCCGATGCTGCTTCCGGTTACGATATCCGTCGGCATTCTCGAATTCATGTGGATATGGAATGACTACCTTCTTCCCTATCTCGTTCTCGACATGACAAAATACAGGACTGTTCCGATCCAGGTACAGTATCTTAAAGGCAGTTACGGGAGCGTGGATCTTGGCGCTTCGCTGGCCGTTATCGTCATGTCTCTCGTACCGATACTGATCATCTATATGCTCTGCCAGAAATATATCATAAAAGGCATAGCCGCCGGCGCAGTAAAAGGTTAACCATATTCCTGACAGGTCTGATCAGATCTGCTGAATATCAAACACGATCTTACCGCCGTCGAAGACAGCAAATGAAACATTCACCGTCTTAAAATTATCCTTCTGAAAATCATTGCTTCTGTACCATGGTCCGCCACCGAGAGAGCTGTCATCAACTTCATCGAACTCAAACTCAGGTGCATCGATCTCTTCCCAGTCGTATTCATCCCAAAGCCTTGTAGCTTCCTCTTCCGTCAGATAGACAATGCCTCTGAACCTGTATTCATGAGGTCCCAGCCCGTCAAACATGCCTGTATCAAAGGCAATCTGCTCGTATTCAACTCTTTCGTAATCCTCAACGCCCTCCATATACCTGTCCATGATGGAAGGGTTATCCAGAAGTGTTACCACCTTCTTTGGTTCATTGCGGTCACGCAGATTTCTTCCCGTACACCCTGTGAAGACCCCAATTACCACAACAGCTGTCAGGATCACGCCGATCTTTTTTATGCCTTTCTCACCCATATAAACCCAAATCCTTTAATTTTAATTATCGCCATGATTATAAACAACCCGTGCGATCTCTATCAACAACTCCGTTATCTTCTCCATTGATTCCCTGCAGACATATTCATACACGCCATGGTAGTTGTGGCCGCCTGAACAGATATTCGGGCACGGGAGGCCCATGAAAGACAGTGTTGCTCCATCTGTTCCGCCTCTGATAGGTTCAGAGAACGGTTCTATCCCCACACGTTTCATCGCACCGGTGCACCAGTCCACGATAAAAGCATTGTCAGGCATTATCCTGGATATCATGTTGTAATAGGTGTCGGTAATATCAACAGTAATAACTGCACCCTGATTATCAGCCATGACCTTTTCGCAAATGCCGGCAAGACGCGTTTTCTTCTCCTCGAACAGTTCTTTGGAATGATCGCGGATAAGATACCTCATGACTGTCTTCTCACATGTTCCGGAAAGCTCGAAAAGATGATAGAACCCCTCATGGTCACGCGTGGTCTCAGGTCGTTCCCGGGATGGGATCAGTGCATCGATTTCACCTGCCAGACGAAGTGAATTGATCATTTTCCCGTAGGCGTCACCGGGATGCACCGTGCGTCCCGTGATAGTTATAACTGCGCTTGCGGCATTGAAGTTCTCATAAGAGATCTCCCCTATCCTTCCGCCGTCAACAGTATAAGCGAAGTCCGCTCCAAATCCTGCCACATCAAAATGCTTCGTTCCTTCACCGATCTCTTCATCGGGAGTAAATGCTATACATATCTCACCGTGTTTTTCTTCGGGATGGCTCAGGAAATATCCTGCCATGCTCATGATCTCAGCCACACCCGCCTTGTCGTCAGCGCCAAGAAGTGTTGTCCCGTCCGTTGTGATCAGCGTCTGACCGGCATACAGCTTCAGATCAGGAAAAAATACAGGTGACAGGACTTTCCCGTTCCCGAGAACGATATCGCCGCCGTCATAGTTTTCGATGAGCCGTGGAGATACACACTTTCCGGGAGCCTCCGGAGAAGTATCCATATGTGCGATAAAGCCGATCTTCGGAGCAGTATCATCAACGCCGGTTGAAGCTCTCAATCTGCAGTACACATAGCAATGCTCAGGATCGAAAGTGATATCTCCTTCAGGCACGCCCATTTCCTTCAGTTCGTCGATAAGGATATGGGCAAGATCAAACTGTTTAACTGTACTTGGCGACGTCCCGGTCGTCTCGTCAGATGCCGTGTCCACGGCGATATATCTTAAAAATCTTGCAGTTACATCATCATTCATTTTTGTGCTTCCTCTCAATATATCAAAGCTCAAGATCCTTTATCTTCTTGCGCTTGATGTCTGTAAGTTTCTTTCTGAAGCTGTTCAGCTGCTTCTTATGCACACACAGTCTTTCCTTGCAGTTAGCGCAGCCAAGATATCCGTTCGTTTCTTCCGAGAATCTTTCCGGGAAATTATAGAATGTTATTTCCCATCTCAGCATCAGTGCAAATGCCAGACCGAACAGCACCCAGCCGTACCATTTGTTTATGAAGAATAAAGGCGTAAACATCATTGCATAGTCCCAGTTGTAGATACGGCATGTCGCGCAGCATTTGTTGTGCAGGAACCATGTCTGGAACGGACAGAAAAACAGTATGCAGATCAGGTCGCAGATCGAATAAAAAGATGCTATCAGGATCATTATCCCGTCGTCAAACAACTTAAACCTGTAAAGCAGTCCGAACACGCAGTTCAATCCTATCCACACCAGAGCAACGAGCATCACTCCGTGATTGTCCTCTATCACGATATTCGTTTTTCCGGTCTTAACGTAATTGCGCTTGAACTGCTTCTGGCATCCGGGGCTTTCGAGCACATTCGGAAAGAACCTCAATATCATCTCGATGATGAACATAATAAAGATCACAATGATTGCGATCTCCTTTATCATGGGAGATTCAAAAACATCCACACCTTCAATGATCTTATGAAAGACATAATGATAAAGCAAAACCAGGAATATAAGCACTCTTACGACAAGTCTTACATAATGATAAACACTAACTTTTGTCAGCTTAAAGTTCTCCACTCACAGCCTCCAATACAGAAAATCTTAATCTTATCCCCTAACATTATATTATACAGGCATTCAGCGTTTTTCGCACACAATAAGAAACGGAGGTAAACATATGGGATTCAGAACTATAGATATAGGACAGGCAGCGGAACTGCATATAAAATGCGGCCAACTCGAGATAACAACCGGAGATGGGATTTTCCTTGTCCATGTGGAAGATGTCGATCAGATCATGGCTCATGGAGCTAACATCAGATTATCAACGATGGATCTTTCTATTTTAAGTCAGAACTGTGAACTCTATTACGAGTTTCAATGCAGATTATAATGAAGCATTATCAGCCAAAGAATATTTCAGCCACTATCACGATGGTTTAAACCGTCGCGTCGATGATCCAATCAACAGCAGGTTGAATTACGGATATGCAGTAGTACGGGGTTACATTGCAAGAACACTTGTCGCTACAGGCTTCCACCCCACATTCGGTCTGCATCATGACAGTCAGTTAAATTCTTTCAATCTTGCCGATGACCTGATCGAGCCGTTCCGTGCAATTGTCGATCTCATTGCAAATGACATCATTGGTTCCAATACCATCCTCTCGAAAACAGAACGCCGCGAGATCACCCGTGTTCTTCACAATGCATGTATCATCGACAACACGAAAGTCAATGTTATGTCCGCAATAAACATTATGATAGAAAGTCTCAAGCGGATAATCTTATCCGAGACTCATGAGGAACTGAAACTGCCTCTTATCCTTCCAATCGAAAACATGGAGGGCATAACAGAATGAGACTGATAGTAATATTAAGCCCAACAGACAAATGGGGCACAAAGACCGAATACACAAATCTCCGTAAATATCTTATCAAGGATGGCTACCTGAGGATTGCACCCGAAGTCTTCATGAGAATAGTCCAAAACCGAAAAGCATCCGAAAAGCATTTCAGACGGATCCAACCCCACACTCCTAAAACCGGTACCGTCAGAATGCTCCGCCTCACCGAAAAGCAATTCGATAACATAACTATGATCACCGGCGAACCGGATTACCAGGAAATGACCGTCGGACCCAATTGCAACATTGTGATATAATTTGAATGAGTAAAGAACGGATTGGCTGAAAAGCCTTAAAATACTACTAGTTGACTAATACTCCAAAAATGGTGCATCGGTCAACAGACTGTTCTACCTAAACTGGTGCATCGGTCAACAAAGTTTTCGAATATTTCTTGTAAATATAGGCTTGTTAACTCGAAAGAATAATGAATTCCGATTTTGCTTCAATATTGCTTGAAATAAGGAATTGATTTTGGAATTATAGCCTTATAATTCCAAAACTAATGCCAAATAAGGACTATTTAGGAATCGTTTTAGGAACTGACAGTCTTTACAGCTTATAAGGTGCTGTAACCAACGGCATTTGCTTCAGGTATTTAACGGCGGTAATGTGATCATACACCAAGGTCACACTGACAATTCTCAGATTTCAGTCACCTGAGATTTATCAGGAATTATCTGCCATCTCTTCTGCGATCTTCTCCGCATATTTTGTGAGGAGGATCACTGCGGCAGCTTCTGAATCGATCTGAGGACCGATCCAGTATCTTTGGGACTTTGAAGAGTCGCTTAATGACAGATATAATCCAGCTTCAAATCTGGTCTGAGGTGCCTCATATCTGAATACTGAACCCTGTGAATCCTTATCGGAATTACCGATATATATAAGATCGGTCTTAAGCTCTTTGAGGTCGTAAGAATCACCATTGGCGCTGAGCGTTTTGCCGGTCAGCTTAAGCTCTGTTACAAGGCTGTCTATGTTGGATCTGGTCTTCATGAGGATGCTTATCCAGTAAGCTGCAAGAAAACCTGCACCGGCAGTAAGTATCACTGCAAGAGAAATCGTCTTTATGTTTAAAACCGCTCCGGCTAAAAGGACAACAGCAACAATGCCGATAATGATCGAGAACTTTACTGCGTCTATCTTGAACTTGTTCTTATTGATCTTGACGGTAACAGCATCAGATCTGACCGTGTCTCTGACCAAATCAAAGCGCCTGTCGTTAATTATCTTAATGCCTTCATTTAAGAAGGCTAAAAGATCCTCTCTTAATATTTTCGCGTTCCTGTCCGAAACAGGTCCCGTCCAGAAAAATCTTCTTATCTGCTTTCCCGAATCGTCAGATGCGATAACAATAAGATCCTGTCCCATACACGGCACCAGCAATTGCGATATGCCGGTCGAGAAGTTAAATCCCGTACCTCTCAGATTGGCGGGATCTATACTTGATCTGTATTCAAAGTTATTGATCTTCAATCCTTCTTCTGTAATCGAAGCGAAACTGATGCATCTTCTGAAACCTCTGATAACGGATATTATTGACAGGATGAGATGCGCTAACAGGATACCGGAGAAAACGAGAAGCAGATCATCTAATGTCTGGTGCTTCCCGTTAATATCAGCACTGTAAATCCACAAAGATGCCGGAACAAACAGTACCGTAAATATGATCTCTGCAACAAGACCTGTGATAACTCTTTTTTTGATGCCCGAATAATCCGGTTCAAAAACACGTTTCTCCATATCTATCCCCTACTCCGGTTTATTGTTATTCGCTGTTTAAAATGAAGACAGGATTGCAAGTAAGTGCTCCGGCAAAGGAGCTGTCATGATCCCGGTTTTTGACGCACAGATAAGTACCGGATCACTCAGGCAGGTATTCGCTGTCAACATAGATAACTTTACGATCGTAGCTTCTGCAGACGATCCTGACCGGAATGTCAGCATCTTTTAACCTGTATGATTTTCTGATCGTGACGCACTCGCCGGGCTCCACGCTCTTGATATCCTCATCTGTTTCATCAAGAAGCTCAACAACCGGCGTATGGTAGATTTCACAATCATCCTGTGTCACTTCTTCGTATACGGAGGAAAGATATGTGATCTCATTTTTCGAGCCGTTATAGAATTCAAGAGTAAAGACCACGGCAGCTTCACCTTCGTAATCTTCTGTTAGTGAAACATTTTTAACATCGACTCTTATGCTCTTCTTAATGTTCATGTCTGAGATGTAGTTTACAGTAATCATGCATCCGACGACTATGCCGCATATCCACGCATTAACAAGGGAAACGATGCCTAACTTCCTCTTATCCTTGGCTATTAATGCCTTAACAGCAAATACAGTAGCAACAACTGCAAAACTCAGATAAGCTGCAAATAAAGAGATCTGGACTGAATTAACCAAAATGGCCCATGCCATTGCCTGACCGATATAATCGAGACCTGTTTCACCTGTATATTCAAACGGGAAAAGCGAAAAACATATAAAAGAGATTCCAAAAACAAGAGCAATAACAGAAAAGATAAAAGCACACTTTCCGGGATTTTGTGCTTTACGGAACTTGATCATCAGAACAACTGCTGTTATGACAGCGATCAATGCGGGACAAAACAGTAACAATTCAACCATCACAGCTCTCCTGGTCCTTGAACTTGCTTCATTATATCGTACTCATTTCACGCGCTTATAGATCATCTTGGTCTGGTCAGCACCGATGCCGGTGTAATATGTCATATAATCGCCTTTAACTTCGGCTGAAGCAAACAACATATCCTCAAATAAATAAAACTCGTATCTGTTGCTGCCAGTATCGACAAGTGTCATATCGAATTCGACGTTCTTATCCGTCGCCGGTAATGCGCATGTGTAATGAACGGTATCTCCTTCGATCACGTATATTTCATTGATACCCATAGCATCAAGATCTTTCTTTTTGATCTTATTGCCATCGCTCTCGACTTCCTCGTAAAGTTCCCAGGTCCCCTGTATTCCTTTCCCGGAACATCCGGCAAAAACGAATATGCACAAGAACAGACCGATTACTGCAAACACTTTTCTTCTCATTATTCAACTCCGCCTGTTATCTGATTCCTGATTTTACAGTGCTTACATCCATGACTTGCTTTCTGTCCGGATCTTCGAAAACCTTTACCTTCCGCCCGCATTTGGCAACAAATACCCCGTCACCGGGCAGGACAGCGGAAAACGTTTCTTTCTCGACAGGATAACTCATAAGAGCCTGATCCTTATCCTCAAGATAAATATCGAAAAGAAACTGATATGTGGTATTCCTGGCATCTTTGTTCTCCTGTTCGCGTGACGAAGCAAGAACGATGCCTCTCCTGATCCCCTTGATGCCTGCAATAACACTGTATATGTTATAGCCGATGAATATCAATCCGGCGCCAAAAAGGACGAGCGTTATAACATCAAAAACAACATCATCAAGGGGCAGGATCAGAAAGTTGATAAAATAATACAGGCCGGCTGCAAAGATCAGACACATGATGATCAGGAATACCCGGTTTGACCGGATATATGCCTTTCTGACCTTGCCTGCGACCGCTTTATCTTCTTCAGAAACCTTCTCGAAAACAAGATCTGAAGCAGAAACTGACTTTTTCAGATAATCTGAATAATGCTGTGCCAAATTCCGTATTTCCCCTAATATAATATCTGTATAGGATTATCTCTGACTCCTCAATTGAAGTACCTTACCTGACTATCGCAGAAGCCTGATCATGCTTCCGATGAAGTCTTTCCTTTAGAAAGCTTATAGAGTTCTTCTGAAGCGATCCTTGTCTTGGCAACGATGTCACCTTCTTTCGGAAAGCAGAAGTACAGACATTCATTCGTTCCGATAGAGACTATGTCACCTATCTCATACCAGTAGTAATCTGAATTAACGCTGTAAGAAGCACTTGGAGACTGTTCGTAGTGCAGCCTGCCGTCACAGCCGTCAAGCACAAAGCCGTTGTTATCGTGACGGAGCCTGCCGGTACCGACCATATAAAGTGCTTTTGAATCCTTGAGGATCGCAATGTCACATGGAACGTTCAAAGAATAAGTTCCGTCCGCGATCTCTTCTTTGATCTGCTCACGCTCCCACGAGAACCAGTCAGGAATATGAGTAAACTTAGGCTCGACATTTATTCCCTTCAGCCTGCCCAAAGTATCCATCTCATATTGGGCACCACACTTTTTACAGGTGAGCGTTATACCCTTTCCCACTGTCTCCCCTTCAGTCATGCAGTGGGGACACTTATATAAGATCCTGTTGAGGCCGTCTGCCCTGAAGGGTTCATCTATCTCGACTTTGTTATCGAGCTGCCACTTGAAGTAATCCAACGTGAACTCTTTATCCACGATCTCATCTATCTGCCTTACCTTTGTATTTGCAAGTTCTTCGGGTGTGAAAAGGCACTTCATCTGACAGGTTACCTTAACATCTCTTTTCTGAAGGTTGTTGTAAAGCGGATCTCTTGCGAAAGCACCAAAGGTGGTGATCATGACGACAGGATGTTTAAGCTTCTTAAGAAGCACTCCGAGTCTTCTTGGGATCCTCGTGCCCGTTCCGTCCAGAGAATAACCTGCTTCAGGATACATTAGAACGCTGGCCTTATTGGTGTTCATAGCGTAATCCATATCGGAGATCAATGACATGTCCGATACAAATTTCCTTGTAGGAATGCATCCTAAAGATCTCATAAGTCCTTCTTTTCCAACCAATGCATCGGAAGTGCAGACTATGCTGAAGGGACGTCCTTTCAGCACTTCAAACGCGATCGAGAGATCAGTGAAACTGCAGTGGTTCATGAGGATCATCCACGGACCGTCACCCGCTTTTTCCATATTGATCTTCTCACAGGAGAAATCCACTTTTTTAAGTTCGCCGCCCAAACCGATACGTGCAATGCCTGCCAGGAGCCTGGACGGTTTTTTAGGCTGCTTATGCTCCCATGAGGGAAGTTTCATTGCTTCATCGAAGCTGATAGTCTTTGTCTTGATCTTCATCGTTTCAAATCCGTGCCTACAGGATGGAACCTGACGATTGTTCCACAGTAAAGACATGTTCCTGTCATAAGTTTGGGATACACACCCTGTTCGACCATGATCTCCCCTTTTCCATATGAGATAGAACAAGTCTACCATATTAGTAAAAAGCATTCACTATTAATGATAAAATTATTCTGATATTTTACCGGCTGTTGATAAATAAATGTGGATGTCTTCATGAGGCCTGATATGTAAACATTTTTATTTCTTTATCTGATAATTAATAACTTGTTTAATTTACAAATCTATAATTTAAAATATATTGCAGCATCCGGCCGTAACAACAGCAAAAGGAGAACATGAATATGGATATAGCTTATCTGCTTTGGTTACAGGAAATCCGCAACGCGATCAGTGATGCGCTGACTCCATTCATGGAAGCGGTCTCACTCTTTGCCATTACTTATCTTGTGATCATCCCCGCCCTGATATACTGGTGCGTGAATAAAAAGAACGGATTATATATCATCTCATCCTTTTCCCTGACTGTCGCATTCAATGCAGTCCTTAAGCTTACTGTATGCGCTTACAGGCCGTGGATCAGGGATCCCCGTATCCTTCCTGCGGGAGATGCGATAACGACCGCCACGGGCTATTCCTTCCCCAGCGGTCATACGGCAAAAGCCACACCTATCTACGGTGCCATTGCGGTAACGACCTGGAAAAAATACAGATTGATAGCTGTGGCAAGTATAGTGCTGATCTTGATAACAGGTTTATCACGCAACTATCTCGGAGTACACACACCTCAGGATGTGGTTGTGGCTATGCTGGAAGGAAGCGTTTTTCTTTTTGCTGTAAACAGGCTTTTCATATATCTGGGAAAACATCCGGAACAGGAGAACTGGTTCCTGCTGGCAGGCATCATATTAGGGTTTGCCGCTATCTGCTACATTACATTAAAACAATATCCGATGGATTATGTTGACGGTAAACTTCTGGTTGACCCTAAGAGCATGATGAAGGACGGCTACGGAGATATAGGCACTTTCATAGGCTTCTGCGCAGGACGTTTTATCGAGAAAAACCTGATCAAATACGAACCACGCCTGACAGTAAATTCTTTTGCCTCAGGACTTGCCGGAAGCGTGATCCTGTTCTTCATGATCCAGCTCATGGGAAGCCCTCTCAAAAATCTTTTGGGATTAAATTGGGGCAGCTTTGTCAATAAGTTCCTGATCATGCTGTTTATTCTTGTTATCTGGCCGCTTGTTATGAAAGCTGTTCAAAATCACGAAGCGGGGTAATTTTTTATGAGGATACCATTTAACAACAGTTGGATATTTAACGGGGTATTTGAAGACCTGCCTGCCGGAGAAACTGTCAGGATACCTCACACTGTCACAGTTACTCCGTATGATTATTTCGATGAATCGGTATATCAGAAGATAAGCGGATATCAGAAGGAATTTGAATATCCCGCAGAAGCTGACGGTAAGCGTATATTTATAGTTTTTAACGGCATTGCGCATCAGGCTGCTGTCTATGTCAATGGTGTTGAGGTCGCTTCTCACAACTGCGGATATACCGCTTTTGAAGCTGAGATCACGGATGTCATCAGGAAGGACTCCGGGAACACCGTAAAAGTCCGTGTGGACAGCAATGAGACTCTCAACATCCCTCCGTTCGGTTTTGTTATCGACTATATGACCTACGGCGGCATATACAGAGAAGTTTATCTTGATATCAGACCTGACAATTACATATCAGATGTATTCGTCAAGGCTGGCGCTGACGGAGTTCTTGATGCCGCTGTCACTTTCTCGAAAAGTTCTGCGCCTTACAGTATCATTCTTAAAGAGAAGGCCACCGGAAAGACAGTATTCACGGCAGACGGGATCAGCGATCCGCATTTTGTCAGCAACAGGATCGAAGGGATAAGGATATGGGATATCGATGATCCCTTCCTCTACGAACTTAAAATAACATCCGCAGATGATTCATACACCACGGTCATCGGTTTCAGGGATTCGGAATTCAGACCGGACGGATACTATCTCAACGGCAAAAAGGTTAAGTTAAGAGGCCTTAACCGTCATCAGTCCTACCCTTATGTTGGCTACGCGATGCCTGCTTCGATGCAGAGATACGATGCGGATATCCTTAAGAACGAGTTGGGCTTAAACGCCGTAAGGACATCACACTATCCGCAGTCACAGCATTTCATTGACAGATGTGATGAACTTGGTCTTCTTGTGTTCACTGAAATCCCCGGATGGCAGCATATAGGTGATTCCGCATGGAAGGATCAGGCTGTAAAGAACGTTGAGGAAATGATCCTTCAGTACAGGAACCACCCTTCGATAATACTCTGGGGTGTCCGCATCAACGAATCCACAGACGATGATGAGCTTTACAAAAAGACCAATGAGCTTGCACATAAACTTGACCCTTCCCGTCCGACAGGCGGAGTAAGATATCTTAAAAAGAGCAGTTTCTTGGAAGATGTTTATACATTCAACGATTTCAGCCATGACGGTACGACTCCGGGCTGCGAAGCCAAAAAGAAAGTCGCAACGGATATTAATGCTCCATATCTAATAAGCGAATACAACGGACACATGTTCCCTACCAAGCCTTTCGATTCCGAAGAGCACAGACTTGAGCATGCGCTCCGGCATGCGAACGTCCTTGATGCTGTTGCCGGATACAATGATATCGCCGGTTCCTTCGGATGGTGTTTTTTCGATTACAACACACATCAGGACTTCGGTTCAGGCGACCGTATCTGCTATCACGGCGTAACGGACATGTTCAGGAATCCCAAACAGGCCGCAGCTGTTTACAGCGCATGCGGCGATCTTAAAGAGCCTTTCCTTGAACTGAGTTCATCTTTTGATATCGGCGAGCATCCTGCCGGCAACCGCGGAAAGACCTACCTTTACACAAACTGCGACAGCGTAAAGATGTATAAGAATGATCTGTTTATCAAGGAATATACTCACAAAGACACAGAGTACAAACACCTTAGGAATGCCCCGATCCTGATAGACGATTTCATCGGCGATCAGATGAAAAAGAATGAGGGTTTTACTGCCAGACAGAACAAGATCGTCAAGGAAGCACTGAACTATATAGGCATCTACGGCATGAACAATATTCCGCCCAAGATAAAGATGCGCCTTGCGGAAGCAATGGCTGTCTACCACATGAAGTTTGAAGATGCATACATGCTGTTCGGCAAATACATCGGCAACTGGGGCGGCACTTCCCTGAAATTCGTTTTCGAAGGCTACAAAGACGGCAAGCTTGTTAAGACAGTTACCAAAGCAGCATTCAAAACACTTCATATGGATATAAAGTGTTCCTCTCTTAAGCTCATCGAAAAGGACACCTACGACGCAGCTTCGTTAAGGATCACGATCTGCGACCAGTACGGGAATATACAGCCTTTCTTCAACGACAGTCTTCCCCTGAAGATCGAAGGTCCTGCAGAGATCATCGGACCTTCACACGCGCGCATAAACGGCGGTATGGGAGGCACATACATCAGGAGCAGCGGTGCGGGTATGATAAAGCTTACAGTCTCATGTCCGGAAGGATATGACCGGAT
>Ga0247609_10003932_pt1 | contig 14927 bp, 15 predicted proteins | sample 172DNAGHGlowgp2_FD_193487 | JGI IMG/M metagenome (GOLD analysis project Ga0247609, IMG submission 193487) | Sheep rumen microbial communities from Palmerston North, Manawatu-Wanganui, New Zealand - 1728 DNA GHGlow gp2 | ecosystem: Host-associated > Mammals > Digestive system > Stomach > Rumen ...
TTCGAGTATATCCGAAGCATTTCCGAGCTGAAAGTCGACCACAAGTCTGGCGACGACACAATTTGCTTCGAGCTGTGCCACTACCCTATGAGGTCCTGGAACCGAATGGAGCACGGCACGATACAGTTGCATGGCCATTGCCACAACAACATGTCAAAGACCAACTTCATGACTGGCGAGCTCAGGGTCGATATAGGGTTCGACAGCGACCTGGCCGACTACGGGCTTGTTAGTCCAGAAATGGTGATAGAGTATTTCAACCGCATAACAAACGGGAAGACATACCGAGAATATGCCAAACAGCTCATAAGGAAAAAGTATCTGCAAAAAGTGCTGCTCAACATAAAGAACAGTTTCAAATATAAGAAATTCGTGAAAAAAGTGAAAGAAATTACCATATATACAATATAAGTTTAACTGAGAGAAAATGGACAGTAAATTCAGGACACTCCTGGTGATAGGAAACAACCCCGACGAAATCGCTGCAAAATATAGCATGGACACCAAGGTGGAGCCGTATCTTAAATACAGGTTTGACGACAAGGACAAGGTGTATGAGGCCAGGAAGCGGTTTTTGTCCGAGTGCTACAGGAAAGCCGATGAAGATTGGAATTCCGCTACCACAGATGAAGACAGGGAAGCAAAAGACAAACTTCGTGCCAGGTGGCATATGGTTTATACTACTTTCGCCAATCTAGACAGCTTTGAATATTACCAGGTTATATCCAAGGGCTGCTGGTACGACGATAACGGGGACGCCTGGACAGACGAAAATCCGAACGCGCACTACAAATACCAAAAATGCTATGACTACCGTATCAAGGCTGACCAGACCGACGAGGCGCCGTTCTCAAACCCTTTCATATTGAAAGACGGAACGAAGGCATACACGGCCAGGGTGGGTGAGATAGACTGGGACAGGGTGCACATGGCGAACACCGAGCTGTATTATTCAGCATGGAAAGTGTGTGTCGAGGGCAAGGAGCCAGAAACCGACGAAGAGAGGATGATACAGAACAGTTTCTCCAACAGGAAGGAATATTTCTCCAACTTCAAGGATGCTGACCAATATGTTGCCCACAGCTGCGCGTTCTGGACCTACGGTGTCGCCACTGAAAAGGAATATCTAAGTGGAGACAAGGAAGATTCAATAAAATGGACCACTGGGTTCTATGACAGGTTTATCAAACAACTCGACGGGGAGACAGTGCTGTCAATCTACGAGATAAAACTATTATAAAATGAAAATTAGAGACATATTCACACCAGACCACAACATAGATTTCGACGTTGTAAAGCAGAACGTCCCTGAGTTTAACCTCCTGGAGAAAACTCAGCAGCCGAAAGACTGGCATGCCGAAGGCGATGCATACATACACACGATGAAAGTCGTGGATGAAATGTACAGAATGCTCAAAGACAGGTGTTCGGAAGACGAAATAGGAAGTGAGGTGTATATGGTCATGCTGGCTGCGGCGTTGTTCCACGACATCGGAAAACCTTCCTGTACCAAGTTCAGTGAGGAGAAGGGTGATTTCACCAGCCGTAACCACCAGTATGCTGGAGAAAGGATTGTCAGGCGCGTGTTCTATGATGAGGACTGGATTTTGAGGGAGAAGCTTTGCTGGCTTGTAAGGAAGCATATGGCCCCTTACTACATTCTCGGTGGAAAGGACCCAGAGAACGAGGTTAGAAGACTTTCCTGGGGCCAGGCTGACGTTGACATGCTCCTTTCATTGAACATGTGCGATTCCTGGGGAAGCATATCCGAAAAGGAAAGCAGGGCGGCTTCTGGCGAGCGCATAATGAAGATATGCAACATTGCCGAATCACTCAACTGCCTCGACAGGTCGTGCGAGATGAGCAGGTCAGAGAAGTTCGGGTACTGCACAGAGCTGTCCGACGAGGCCAAAGAGCGCCTTGACAACGAGAACGCAAATTTCACGGTGTATATCATGGTTGGTCTGCCAGGCTCTGGCAAGGACACTTGGATTAAGAAAAACATACCAGAGACCACAATGCTGTGCAGGGACAATATCAGGACTGAAATCGGTATCGAGGGTGAGAAACCTTTCGGCACCGAGGAACAGGAGAATGAGGTTACGAGGATACTCAATGAGAGACTTGTTGAGTGCTGCAAGAACAAACAGGACTGCGTTATCAATAACACCAACGTCTCGAAGAAGAGGAGAAAGGAAATCTTGGACCTTATTCTGCCTTACAATCCCCGCGTGGTGATTGTCTACGTCGAGGCCCCGACACTCGCCGACAACGTGGAGAGAAGAAAGAACCAGGTTGGCAAGAAAGTCATCAAGAGGATGTTCAACAGCTTCGAGTTCCCTGAGTTCTGTGAGTACGACACCCTCATTGTGAACCAGCAACAGTAAAATCGTAATATATTGGGATTTTGTATGTTTTAGAACAATAATTTAGCTTAGTATTAGCTAAAATCACAATATAATGGGATAATAAAATGAGCAAGAGAATCAATATTGACCTCGAATCAATATATGCTGTTGGGGATATCCACGGTCGCTTCAATGCGGTGGTGGCTATGATTAAGCACTACGGCATTCGCGACAGTATCATTATATGTTGTGGAGACTGTGGTCTCGGTTTCAATAATCCAGAGGGTGACAAACAGCTTTTGTCCAAATTGAACAAAGTCTGCCGTCAGAACAACGTCAGGATAATCATGGTCAGGGGAAACCACGACGACCCGAAGTTTTTTGAGAACGGGCTGGTGAACACGAAGTACATCATGGCTGTTCCAGACTATACGGTGGTTAACGGCAATATCCTGTGCGTTGGTGGCGCCACGTCAATCGACAGAATACATAGGCTTGATGGTAAGGAAGTAAGTGTTAGACACTACATGAAATATCACCCAGGCTGTACATTGCAGGAAGCCAGGGAGAAGACCAGGGACTCATATTGGGAAAATGAGGCCCCTGTGTACAGTGACGACGAGTTCAAGTCAATCAAGGACGACGGTCTGGTGATAAACCATGTCATCACGCACACATGTCCAAGCTTTTGCGAGCCCCAGTCCAAGGACGGTTTGCAATACTGGCTGGCCAGGGACCCAGGCCTTGATGAAGTGATAGACAACGAGAGGCTTGTGATGGACCAGATTTACAATAGGCTGCTGGAAGATGGCCACAGGCTCAGGACTTGGACATACGGACATTACCACAGGCACTGTTCGCAGTATATAGACAACATAAACTTTACCATGCTTGGGGCTGTATTGTCGGAACACGACAACCCAGACTGGATTGAAATTAGAAATTAACCTATAAAACTTAATAACATGTTTACTAAGAGCGACAATTTCAAAGGTGAGTATTGCGCCCAGGTGGTGAAGATAGGGCCGCTTGAGCCAATCGAGAATTCAGACTTCCTGGCGAAGGCCGTAATCGGTGCGGGCTACCAGGTTGTAGTCGGGAAGAACGATGTCAAGGAGGGCGACGTGATGGTCTACGCCAAAGTTGAGACCCAGCTGAACCAGGAATTCCTTTCCGTTAACAACCAGTTCGAGCTCAGCGAGCGCCACTTGAACAAGAACTACGAGGAGGTGCAGGCCCTTATCGACGCTGGAAAGGCCGATGAAGCCAAGAAACTCGTCGGTTATTTCAACAAGCATGGCCGTGTACGTATCGTGAAGCTCCGTGGCTGCCCGTCGGAGGGTTGCCTCTTCACCATCGACTCAATCAAGAAGTGGAAGCCTGAGGTTGAGAACTTCGATTTCGAGCAGTGCTTCAAGCCAAACGATGAGGGTATTGTAGAGCCGTTCAGCTTCGACACTATCGGCCAGGACCTGTTTTGTAAGGCTTATGTCCCCAGAGTCAACGAGCCGTCATCTCGCAAGGACAGGGCCGAGAAACGCAACCGCAAAATCAAGAGGTTCAACCGTATGGTTGAGGGCCAGTTCTCATTCCACTACGATACCAGCCAGCTGGCTGACAACATGTGGCGTATCAATCCAGACACTATGGTCACCATTAGTGTAAAGGTACACGGAACCTCACATATCGTCGGAAACCTGCTCGTCAAGAAACCGAAAGACGGTATCGGTGTCCGCATTCAGACCAAGAGGATTGGAAGGCGCATTCGCGGTGTCAAGAAGTGGTCTACCAGGTTCTACTGGCAGCGTGACATGAAGAAGAATAAACTGGCTGCACTCCAGTCAATCCTGGACAACCAGTACACTCTCGACTACGGTAACGTGACTTCATCTCGCGGTGTTATCAAGAACCAGTTTATCAACCGTGGCCCGCAGAACCATTACTACGGTCAGGACATCTGGAGTGAATACGGCAACAAACTGTTCCCGTACCTGCTCAAGGGTATGACGGTGTACAGCGAGATTTGCGGCTACGTCGGAAAGACTACTTCCATGATTCAGAAAGGCTACGACTATGGTTGCAACCCAGGCGAGAGCTTCATCATGCCTTACCGTATCACTTTTACCGACGAGAACGGAGACCGCACCGAGTGGGAGGTTACGGAAGTCTATGGTTGGACCAAGAAACTGCTTGAGGAGCATCCAGAGGTTGCTTCCTGGCTGAAACCAATCAATATACTATACCACGGCACCCTCGGGGCCCTCTACCCAGACCTCAGCCGTGAGGTGCACTGGAACCAGAACGTGTTCAGCAAGCTCCGCGAGGACACCCAGCTGCTTGGTATGGAGCTCAACGAGCCTATGTGCAAGAACAAAGTGCCGCGCGAGGGTATCGTTATCAGGATTGACAATGATGTCCGCTCAGAGGCGTTCAAGTTGAAGTCCGATGCTTTCAAATTCCGCGAGGCTAAACAATATGATGCTGGCGAAGTGGATACTGAAGTTATGGAGGCATATATGTAAAAAAATGCTTCTAAAATAAAAAAAAACGGAAATCGGGCTGTGGAAACAACCCGATTTTTTTTTGTTAATTGCATTTTTTGTTGTATATTATACACAAATACAAGCAACATGATTAGCGTAATAACCCCGACACATAAAAAGGGAAAGTATTGGGACCTGACGGTCGAGTCGGTCCTCCAGCAGACCTACAAGGACTTCGAGTGGGTCGTCCTGGACAATTCTCCAGACGGCTACTTCGAGCCAGAGTTCGAGAGGTTCAAGTCGGAGCACCCCGAATATTCTGATGTGTTCGGCAACGTGAAGATATACCGTGAGGTGTTTGACGGGAAGAAACCAGTCGGTTTCTACAAGAACCGCTGTGTGGAATTCACAACCTGCGGCGACGACGAGTTTGTGGTTACGTTCGACCACGACGACCTGATGTATAGGACCGCCCTTGAGGACTTTGTCGGGTGCGCCGAGAAACACGGGCCCAAGATTGACTACATCTTCGGTCACGAATTGAGTTTCGAGGAAAACAGTGGAAAACTGGCGGTTTATTCACCACCAGGTTTGCATACCTTTAAAGGATGCTCCGACTATCTTGTGCCAAATCTGAGGATAGGCAACACAATGGTGGAATTGAAAGGCATATCTCTGCCTGAGATTGAGACACTGGACTATACCTATTCGAGCCACATAATGCCTGGCAGCCATCCGCGTGTTATCAAGAAGCGTCTTTTGAACACATTTGCGTTCAGGTATAACGAGAACAGTTTGTGTGAAGACGATTCAATCCAGACAACACTGGCCACCCTGTTCCTGAACATAGGGTATATTAGGAGGCCGACCATAGTTTTCATATCATACAAAGACAGTACAGCCAAGATGAAACGACCTGAGAATGAACTTATTGTCCATAACAGAATACAAATCGGCATGTACTTGTTGTATGAGGCTGTTAGAATGTTCAAGAACTACGAAAACATGGAAAATAAGTATTTCTATTATAATAGAGAGGATTTTAAGACAGTCGACAATGATTAGCATTATAACACCCACAAATAAATTAATGAAATATTTCAGTAGCACCATTGACAGTGTCATGTCCCAGACATATGACGATTTCGAATGGGTGATACTGGACAACAGTATCGACGGGTATGTGGCGCCGTACCTTGAAGGGTATTTCAATAGAAACCCGCAATACCGAGACAGGGCTGAAAAAATAAAGCTGTACAGGGAATACGCGGTAGGAAAGCCGATAGGGTACTATAAGAACCACTGCGCGGAACTCACGACATGCAACGACGACGAATATGTCTTGATATTCGACCATGATGACCTCATGGTCGCCACCACGCTGGAAGACATACACAACTGCGATTTGAAGTTCGGCCATACCATCGACTGGATTACAGGGGATGCTGTGATGGCCGAGTGTAACACAAAGGACGATAAGTTTTGTTTCGTGAATCCGAATTGGGTGGAATGGGACAGGCAGCATGATTTGGTTGCCGCCACGGTTGACAACGTCAGGTGCGGGGGAAATGTCATGGACGGGGTTCCTGTGTCCCGTATGGTGTGTATCGATTACCGTTACTTTATAGGGTGTGTGGAATCACACCCAAGGGCGGTCAGAAAGCACTGGCTCAACACTCCGATGCTCAGGTTCTATGAGGGCAGCAACATCGAGGAGGATGCAATTCACATAACCCTGGCCCCGATGCTTCTCGAAATAGGGTATATCGAGAGGCCGACGGTCATATATGTTCTATATACCGAAGGAAACGGGGCATACACCAATTACAGCAGGAGGGGCATGCCAACCAACAGGGACAGTGATATAGGAAAACGCATTATAAATGCCAGGAATATTATGTTTGAGGGGTTTAGACAGATTTATGGGTTGGATAACTGCCGCCGAGACCTTAAAATTTACCGAGAATTTGAAAAAAATGGGTAAATTGTTGTATATTATAGCAAAAATATCACACATATGGATACAACTACAGAGACAGTAAAAGCGCGAATTGACAATGCCGAACGGGCATGGAAATATGAAGAACAAATCACGGCCTGTGAGAAACAGATACGTGAGGCCGAATCTAAGATTAGACAATTGAAAAGGGACATGATTTTGGATGAGAATAAATTGTCATGGCTCAATGAAGGTGTTTATTTAGCATACCAACCGTCGAGCGAGGCGTGCACAACCCATTACATAAAGGTGAAATCCACGAACTCTTCGTCGGTTTTGGCTGACGATGAAGGCGGAGACCCCAAGTCAGACCAGTCCGAAAGGGAAGTCCAGCTTAAGATTATTGGGGTGGGGTTCACTGTTTTCCATACAAAGGCATGTGACACGACGGTTATCGAGTACAATCGCAGGACCGCCTATGTTCCGATAAAGGACATACCGAGACTCAGACAAATCACCCAAGAGGAATGGTGTCAGAGAATCGAAGGCATCAAAAAGAAAATGGATATAATACTTTTGGGGGACTGCGATGGCGAAAGAATTTAAGATGTCTGATAACGTGGCGGAGTGCCAGCACTGCCATACTCTGGTCCAATTGGACATACATTGATTGTCCTAAATGTAAATGTCAAATTCAATTTTAATATACAGAGATATGATAAATGAGAAGCTAAATGATTTGATTAAGGAAGCAATGTTGAATCATGACCACACCCGTCTGGAGGTTGTGCGTTCAATTAAAGCAATGTTTACCAATTTTGAAAAAGAGGGAAAGGCACTGACAGAGGCCGATGAAGCCAAACTCTTGCTGAAAATGGTATCACAGCGTGAGGATTCAATTATACAGTATTTCAAGGCTGGTCGCCAGGATTTGGCCGACAAGGAAACTACCGAGCTCGCCATTCTAAAAGAATACACCCCTGCCCAGGCTTCTGACGACGAAATTGCTGAATACACGAAAGAGGTGTGTCAGCGGTTCGTCCAGGAAAACGGAAGTGTGGCAATGAAAGATATGAAGGCCATCCTGGCAATGGTCCAGGAGAAGTATTCAACCGCAAACGGAAAGGTTGTGTCATCAGTTGTTAAGGAATATGGAAAGTAAATTAATCAACATAAAGGATATCGAGGCCAGGAACCGAGTCGAGCCGCCAGAGGTAACGGCCATTCGTGAGAACGTCAAAAAGTCGTTCAGGAAGCTCCGTTTCGAGGAAGGGCCGCATATCTACCATTTAAAGATAGCCAAGGATGAAGAAGTTATACTGCCGAGCGTGTCGTCGATGACCCACAGGTTCCAGCCTTATGTCGACTGGGACTTGAAAGCCGAGAATTACGGTTTGAAATGGGGGTACGACAAGGAGTTTGTCCAGCGTGTCTGGGAGGAGAACAACATCCAGGCGACAAATAATGGGACATCGACCCACTTGTACGGGGAGGCGTTCATGCACTTTTTCATGGGATGTCCTGAGAACATCCCAGCTATCATCAAACCTCAGTACGAGAAAGGATATCTGATACCGTATTCAATCAAGCAGGAAAGTGTGCTTAAGTTTTACCGTGATTTACTGACAAACGATGAAATATGGCCAGTTATGCCAGAATCGCAGGTATATATGGGGTTAAACAAGAACTATAGTGATATAGAGCCGTATGCTGGCACGTTCGACATGTTGTTCACCTACAAGGCCAAGGACGGGAACTGGAAGCTCTTAATTTACGATTTCAAAACGAATGCCGAGTTAACTAAAGAATATGCAAGAATTCACAACCAAATGCTTCTGAACCCGTTTTCGGACTTATATGACGAACCGTATTCCTACTACATATTGCAGCTGAGCTGTTATTCGCTTTGCCTGATGCAGCTCGGATATGAGATTGCCGACAGGAAACTGATATGGCTTAAAGAAGACGGCGATTATGAGAAAATTTCGGTCCCAGACTACACTTCCAGGGTCAGGGAAGCATTACAGAAAACAAACCAGCAAAATGATTAGTATTCTAACACCAACACACAAAAAGTGCAAGCTGTGGGACCTGACGGTCGAGTCGGTCCTCCAGCAGACCTACAAGGACTTCGAGTGGGTCGTCCTGGACAATTCTCCAGACGGCTACTTCGAGCCAGAGTTCGAGAGGTTCAAGTCGGAGCACCCCGAATATTCCGACGTGTTCGGCAACGTGAAGATATACCGCGAGGTATATAATGAATATCATCCAGTGGGGTTTTACAAGAATCAGTGTATCAAGTACCTTTCCTGCAAGCCGTATGAGTATGTGCTTGTCCTGGACCACGACGACCTGCTTGTCAGGACGTGCCTGGAAGACATACATGGATGCGACGAGAAGTACGGTTCCAAGATAGACTATATTACTGGCGAGGGCGTCATGCTCTACAACCAGGGCCAGAACTTCTGGCCGAAAACAGACTTTTCCGAATACTGCACACAGAAAAAACCCCTAAACGACCTTATTATAGGGAACAATTTCAAGCTGGCTATGTCCAAGATGGACTGTCCCCAGATAACCAAGGTCGATTATAGTTTCTTCGAGTATTTTATCGGGAGCCATCCGAGGGCCCTGAGGAGGCATCTTTTCGATATGAGGGCGTTCCAGTTCTATGAGCGGTCGGACATAGAGGAAGACACCTTGCAGATTATATATGCAACCCTGTACCTTAACATGGGGTTCATCGACAGACTTAGTGTTATATACATGGCATATTACGACGACAATGGCCAGCTTCAGAACAGCAGTTTCAAAATCAGGAATACAAATGTCATGGTTTCGCACCATCTAATTGAGAAGGGCAAGATAAATGTGTTCGAGTCCATGAGGAATTTCTACGGGGCTGACAACTGCGTCACTGAGTTCTTCCATTTCAACGAGTTCAAGACGCCGACCGACGTTATATTGCCGATAACTGAGCTTCCGCAGGAACAGCCGAAGCCAGAGGAGAAAAACGTGTAACTCTGTTCTCATAATCTTTTTTTATCTTTATTATTTTATTCGCAAAAAAGGGAGTATTTTTAAAATATTCCTTTTTTTGTTGTATATTTGCGATATACGAACAACTTATGGTAAAAAAGAAGACGATATACGACACTGAAATCACAGAGTACAAACCGTTGATAAAGTACACAGGCGGAAAGTTCAAGGAGTACAAAAATTTCTCCCACCTGATACCTGATGTGGTCGGGGACTATTACGAACCGTTCGCTGGAGGCGCTGGCGTTATGTTCCAAATGCTCAACGACAGCAGGATTATCGGCCACACCCATCTGAATGACATATCGACCGAGCTGACCGCGTTCTACAAAGTTGTTGGAACTGACGATTTCAACAAAGCGTTAGACGAAATAGCAGATGCATGGGATGCCATTAAGAGGATTGCAGATGTCATAGTCAAAGCCGAATGGCTTCCTGTCCACCTTTATGACATTGTTACTGGGGACGTGAAAGTTGCCGAATTAACTAAGAATCCAATTTTTCGTGGATTTGTCGACCATCTTTTTACCGATACCACAAACTTGCAAGATTATTTCCATCGACCAAGTGAGGCTGGAGGAATACTTGTTTATCATTCCTATCATATTCTTGCATCTATTGAAAATAAACTTGTTAAATTCAAGAATAAATACCAAAAGAATAAACTCCACACATTCACTCCAGACAATTGTAACAAGCAAATTCAGACATCTATATTGCAGTCATTTTATTTCGCTGTGAGGGATATGTACAACAAGGAACGACAAAAAAGTGTTATAACACCAGAATACCTGGCCCGCTGGTTCTTCATTAGGGAGTTCTGCTACGGCTCGATGTTCAGGTTCTCTAAAAACGGTTTCAACGTGCCTTACGGCGGTGCCTCGTACAACGACAAAGATTTCAGGGCCAAGGTCGACTACCTCAAATCCGACGACATAGCTGAGGTGTTCGGCGAGAGGATGAGTGTCGACAATATGGACTTCGAGAAATACATCGAAATCCAGTGTTACTGCGACAGTGACTTCGTGTTCCTCGACCCGCCGTATGATTCTACATTCAACGAATACGATTCCACGGCGTTCACCAAGGAAGACCAGAAACGGTTGAGGAAAGCCGTCGAGAGTATCAAATGCAGATGGATGATGGTCATACGCAACACTCCTTTCATAAAATCGTTGTACAAAGACTACAATATGGCTGCGTTTGACAAGAACTACGCGTTCCATGCAAGGGGCACGTATGACGAAAAACAGTGCGAACACCTTGTTATAACAAACTACGACATAAACAATATCTAATGGAAAATGGAAAACAAGAAAATTTCATCCCCACATTATCTGGAGGCTTACGATTATTCATATTCTGTGCTGTGCAACAAGATGGAATACAAACGGAAGTGTGTCTATTACAGTCTTGACCAGGTTTTGACAAACAGTCCAGAGCGGGGAACATATGAGTTTCCAATCACTTTCGTCAATGTGAAGAACGATGAAAAGGTCATGCACAGGTATGTCGTATATGGTGGGACCGCGACCGAAGTGTACGAGGGATATGACGAATACCGTAAAACAAGGGTGTTTGTTGTCAGCGGTATATCTGACAATGAAGTCAAATCGCCAGTTTTTACCGTGCATGTCGGGTATGGCGGATTGTGCAAGCATCTTATCGGAATGGAGTTTTTGGTCACAGATTTTGACATCCGTGTGATTGATTGGGAATACGGCAGCGACCCTGTCGTTAACAGTTTCAATAGTGAATGGGTTGACTACCAAAGGATAGGGTGTCTTGACTTTATGGCCAATCTGTATCGTTCTGGTGTAGAGAAATTGAACAAAGAGGACCTTATGCAGACAATCGACAAATGTGTCGAATACGGGTTCATGAAAGAGACGTCCTCATCTGTGTATTTGAAAGACATATTAGTTGACGGACCGTTTGAAACCATTATGGGCGATTTACCATTTTAAATAAAATAACATTAAACAATAAATACACATATGATTATAGCCATTTGTATCGTAGTTGCCATTGTTATTGGCGTTTGTAGTTTGCTAACCCATATTAAAAGAAGTATCGGGAAGTTGTTCGATAATTTCGATAATGAAGACCCTTTAAACGAATGTTTATGAAGATAAAGAATAAATTTCCAATAATATATTTGAAATGAAAAACCAAAAATTTGACTTGACTGGAAGTGTGCCGAACCAGATTGTTGACGAAAACGGCAAGGTATATGGAAGTCTCAGAAAACTTAGTGAGGCCATCGGGGTCAACAGACCGAGTGTGTCGTACCATCTGAAGAAGAGAGGTTTCTTCGAACACGATGGTATCAAATATTACGCGATGTCGCCAAAACCCATAGAAACCAAGAAACCGCAGCCCCCAGTATACCAGCCCAGGGAAGATGAGGATGAATACCAGGAGTTCCGCAAAGCCAGACAGGAAATCAGTAAAATAAAGAACCTGACATTTAAGACGTACAATTTCAAGTACACACACAAGGAGAAGGGGACCAGATATGCCATAGCGCTTTTCTCTGATGCCCATATTGAGGAAACAGTGAAACCCGAATCCGTGCTTGGAAGGAACGAGTACAACGTGAAAATCGCCCAGACCCGTATTGCCAACTACTTCCAGAACCTGGCCCACTGCCTTAACACGGACCAGGTTGACGACCTAATCTTCGCATCTCTCGGAGACACTATCAGCGGCTTTATCCATGAGGAGCTTTCACAGTGTAACGGACTTACACCGACCAAGGCAATCTCAAAGGCACAGAGCCTCATCGTCAGCGGCTTGAAGTTCATCTGCGACAACACCGACTTGAAAACTATTAAGTTTATCGGCATTGTTGGCAACCATTCGCGCACGACGAAGAAAATCCAGCACGCCAACGGATATGAGATGAGCCTTGAGTTCCTGATGTACGACAATATCAGGCAACAGTGCGAGGTCCTTGGCCTGCCGATTGAGTTCGCAATCCCAGAGTCGGAGGTCGCACTCGTGGTGACACCTGATAACAAGACCCTGCTGTTCTGCCACGGTTTCCAGATTAAGTCCACTGGCACTAACACGGTATGCGGTATATACCCAGCCCTCCAGAGACTGGCCCTGAAATGGGGCAAGACATTCAATCAGGACAGGATATACTTGGGCCACTTCCACTCCTGTATCTCGATACCGAGCGCTGCCGTGAACGGAAGTATCATTGGATACAACAGCTTCTCGCTGACGAACGGTTTCGAGTACCAGAAGCCATGCCAGTACTACGAGGTGATTGACACCGAGCTCGGTGGCCAACTCCTCGAAAGAAAGATATACTGCGAATAAAAAACAAACGCCAAATGAAATGGATAACACAAAAACCAAGAAGCCAAAAAAGGCTTCCAACATTGTCAATGACCTGACAGATGTCAAAAACGTGTCCAATATCGGGGTTACGGCCAACACGAACGGGAACCTCACCTGGGCCACCACAGGCGGAACGGTCACTGTCAATGCCAGCAAGGAGACTGAGGAACCGAGCCAGTTCCAGAAATTAGTGGAGCGGTACATGAAGTGCGAGAAAAGGACACTTGCAGAGATGCTCGCGATGCGCGACATCGACGACGACCCGTACAAGGGGCGCAACTTCAGCGAGGAGCTCCAGAAACTGCTGAATGACTCTAACACATTCAGAGTCCCGATGGACCCAGTGCCGCCAATCCAGCCGTACACCCCGTACCCAGACTACGACGCATACTGCTTCCTTGCGCCAGGGCACAGATGTCCGAGAGGGAACGCCATGTATATAGGGAAATGTGACGGATGCCCGTACATGTACCAAATGCAGCCGACAATCACCTGGAATAACGACAGCAGTGACGGAAACCCGAACAGAGGTACTTACACGACATGTTCCTGCACATATCAGAATCCTTGTGGCAAGGACAACACAGAACATTAAAAAAGCCCCCTTGGTTTGGGGGCTTTCTTGTTGGTGTTTGCTTGTTTAGTAACCAAGGACCGTTATGTCACCGAACAGGTTGGTGGCGCCGTCTATGACAGCCGCAGCCGTGGCCTGGTGTCCCAGGTGCTTGCCGCTGTCGAATATTGAGAAGTCCACGTTCACAACATCCCTGCCGTCGCACAGGACGTGCATTCCGCCGTTAGGGGTCTTGTAGGTGAACATGACATTGACACCTTGTTTCTTGATATAGTCCAGGATGACTTCCTGGGCTTTCTGGTTGGCGGTGTCGATGTCGACCATTGTTATAGGGAACTGCTTGGTGAAGCGTCTGCCATCGAATTTCCTGCCAGCTAGCTTCTGGAACAGTATCTCCTGGTCCCTCTGGCTTAGGTTCCTGACTTTTACGACATTCTGTATATCGTTGTTTATCATTGCCTCGTTGCGGGGGTTCAGCCTTATGTAGATGCGTGCATTCTCTTTCTTCGAGAGGGCCATGTAGTCTGGTTTGATAGCTTTCAGCTCGGCTGCGTTCCTGACCTTCCAGTAGCCGAGGTACTGGGCGTAGTTAAAGTTGGCGTGTATCTGGTCTTTCTTGCGTTTGATGGCCTGGACGAAGTAGAATTCGTCAGTTCCAGTGAGGTCTTTCAGGTGTGGCGCTATGACGTCATAGTAATCGTAATAAACGTGTTTCGGTTGTCTGGCCTCCGCCAGGAGGTCTCTGACCATCTGCTGTATATCGTATTCATTCAGGGTTATTATTTTTTTCATTTTAATGTGTCGGTTAATATATTTATTATTATAAATATTCGATAGCCAACATATGAAGAATTCATTATTGTTAACCGAAGCCACCGTGAGAACGCCTGAGGGAGGTGAGATTACGACCAACGCATTTATTGATACTAAGAACGGAAACGTCATGGTCTGTGGTGTCTTTTTCAAGCTGAAATTTGAAGATTTGCTTACATATCCTTCCTGGGTCGATTTTAAAAGTTTGAACCCTGCACAACAGGCAGAGCTCAAAACAAAACATGCGGCCCCAATGAAGACTATGTTTATCAACGAAGCTAGGCCGAGCTTCGGTGGAAATGCCGCGAAAGTCCAAACACCGTCGGCATCCCCTGCCCAGCCGATACCAGGAAACGGGATAACAAAGGCACCTGTGTCGA
>Ga0247609_10003940_pt1 | contig 14912 bp, 18 predicted proteins | sample 172DNAGHGlowgp2_FD_193487 | JGI IMG/M metagenome (GOLD analysis project Ga0247609, IMG submission 193487) | Sheep rumen microbial communities from Palmerston North, Manawatu-Wanganui, New Zealand - 1728 DNA GHGlow gp2 | ecosystem: Host-associated > Mammals > Digestive system > Stomach > Rumen ...
TAAAAAAGAAGATTAATTCTTCTTTTTTTATTAGGAATTATTTGGTATAGTATATAAACGGAAGTGATTACTATGGAAGAAAAAACATATAGTTATAACGAAATAGAAGTATTATTTAATGGACCAGGTGGTTTTTTCCATTTAATTAGAAGAGAAGATAAAATTGATGGAGATGTAATCTTTTATGAATTTGATTCTGGTGAAGTAGTAGATTTAGAATCTTATGCTATTCATGGTTATAAGATGTTAAGAGATAAGAGTAAATTTCTAAATCAATTTAAAAAATATACTGCTGAAGATATTGATAATATGGAAGAAGAATTTGGTGATATAAAAGTTAAGAGAGAAGTACCAAGTGAATTCTTAATCGATTTAAATTGGTTACAAGATTATATAGAACAGAATAGATATAATTATGATATGTCTTATCCTGTAGAACAAATAGAAATTAGATATAGTGATGTTTTAAAAGATTTTATCTTTTTATATGTAGAGTTTAATCATGTTAAGAAAAAGTTAGAATATATGGATATGAGTACAGGTTTACCATTAAATAAAGAAGTATTAGATTTATATACTTTCTATCCAAGGGATGAAGTTTTTAGTAAACCAACATATACACCTAGAGAGACAATTGAACTCCGTGCTAGATTAAATCAAAGAGCAAGAACTTTAGGTAAGGTGAAATAGGATGGAATTTATTTGTTATAGTAAATGTAGTACTTGTAAGAAAGCTAAAGAATATTTAGATAAGAATAATATTGATTATATTGAAAGAGATATTAAAACTAATAATCCAACTAGAGCCGAGTTAGATATTATAGTAAATAAGTATTGTGTTCCTATTAATAAATTATTTAATACTAGTGGTTTATTGTATAGAAGTATGAATCTTAAAGACAAGTTAAAAGATATGGATGATAACGCTAAACTAGAGTTATTAAGTAGTGATGGCATGTTAGTTAAAAGACCATTGATTATTAATAGTGATAAGATATTAGTTGGTTTTAAGGAAAAAGAATGGGATGAATATTTCAAATAAAATATTAATTATTGGTTGTGTTGGTTGTGGTAAAAGTACTTATGCTAAAAGATTAAGTAAGAAACTCAATATACCTGTCTATGGAATTGATGAAATAGTTCATGATGATGAGAAAGGTATTAGAAGAAGTTTAGAAGAACAAAAAGAATTAATTAAACAGGTAGATTCTAATTCTAAGTGGATTATTGAAGGAGCTTTAAGAGAAGAATTATATTTTCTATTAGATATGGCTGATTTAATAATATTGATTGATTTAGATAGAGAAATAGTTGAACATCGTGTTATTACTAGATATATTAAACAACAAAGAGGAATTGAAAAGATTAATTATGAGGTTAACTCAAAATTTTTAGATATGATGCTTGGATATGTTAATAAGTATTATGAAACTAGAGAAGATATATTTAAAATGCTTGAGAAATATAAGAATAAATTAATAATAAAAAGGACTATTTAAATAGTCCTTTTAATTTACTTCCAATGTCTTTTGCTGTATCCATAATGTTATCAGTTGATAATTTGGCTTTTACGGCATCAATTACTTTTTCTATTTGTTCGTTAGGTAGATCAATACCAAGTACACTTTCAACTGCTTCAGTAGGATTCTTTTTAAATTTAGCAGCAAAGTCTTTGTCATTTTTAACTTTGTTTACAATTTCTTCGATTTTAGCTTTTAGTTTATCCATAGTATCACTCCTTGCTTTTATTATAGTAAAAAATAAAAAAAAGTAAATAATATTAAAGTGTGCTATAATGAACATAGGTGATTAAAGATGGGACCAAGAAACGCACATAGAGCAAAAGATGTTCATGGAACAGAACAATTAAATATTGATATTAAACCACGTAGAGCAGATAGCTTTGTTTATCAACAAAAAGACTTTGATGTTACTAACTTGGTTAAGTATATTGAAAAGAAGAAAAAAGCTGGAGAACATATAACTTATTTCCATGCTTTTGTTACAGCAATAGCAAAATGTATTTATAATAGAAATAAGTTAAATAGGTTTGTTCAAAATAGACATATTTTTGAACATAATGATGTTGTTATTTCTTTCGTAGCAAAAGTATCATTTAATGATAAAGCAGAAGAAATATTTGTTATGGTACCAGTTAAGGAAGACGATACTATTGAAACTATTAGTAAATTTATTACTGATAGAGTAGAAACAGCTAGAAGTCCTAAAGGAATTAAGAAAGAAGGAGCTAATAAAGCTATAGATATTTTGTGTGGCTTACCTAATTTCTTAAGAGTTCCAATTGTAGGATTAATGAAATGGATGGACGATAAAGGTTGTATTCCATTTGGTTTAGAAAAAGATAATCTATACTACAGTAGTATGATTGTTTCTAACTTAGGAAGTATTAAGAGTGGATCTATTCATCATAATATTGTTGATTTTGGTACAGCATCTGGTTTAACTACAATGGGTACTATTCAAAATAAGGAAATCATTTATGATGATGGTAAGAGAGAAGTAAGAAAGATATGTGACTGGGGATTAGCATTTGATGAAAGAGTTGCTGATGGCTTCTATTTCATTAAATCTATGGAATTAATTCAATATTTCTTCGATCATCCAGAAACATTAGAAGAGCCTGCTTCTAAAAAATATGAATTAGAAAAAAAATAAAAGACCAACTGGTCTTTTTTATTTTGTTCTTTGTTTTGTGAATACATTACTTAATGAATCAATTAGTTCAGCAAAGTGCTCATAGTTTGGATCTTGTTCTGAAATTTTGATATTTACTACATTAAATTCATTATATGGTACATTAAATTTTAATGATACGCTTAAATCATCATTTACTGTTATTGTAACGAATCTTCCTGGTAGTTTTTCATCATGATAAACAACAGTAGGATGTTTAGATATAAATTCGAAGATAGCTTCATAAAAAGCATTGTTTTGATCGATTGTTATAGTCCAAGAATCTTTGGGATGTTTTGTATCATACATATTACTAAAGATTGAATATCCACCTTTAGTATTAAAATCTAATGTGTAGTTCAAACTTTCATCCATAATATCAAATTCAGATACAACAAAACTTTCTTCATCTGACATATACATTTTGTCTCTTTTAAATATTGTATTCATAGTATTACCCCCTAGGTGATGCCTATGATAACATTATTTTCTATGATTGTAAAATAAAAGAAGACTATTTTTGTCTTCTATTTTTAATATTATCAATATTTTTAATAAATAATTGCCATATGTGATGAATATCTCTAGCTGCAGTGTTTAATTCTTTGGAGTTTTTTAGGTTTTCTTCTAGGATACCTTCTATATCTTCAATCGGAACGAAAGAAACAGCGAATTTCTCTTTTTTCTCTCCTTCATCAAGATTACTATTTTTCATATTTACTTTTTTATCAGTGTATACAACATAGTAGAAAAACTCTATTGAGGTATTAGTCTCTTTAGTAGGGAAGTCTTTTAGTAAATATTGTAAGTGATAGAAAGGATGGAATTTATCTTTAGATATATCAATTCCTGTTTCTTCTTTAACTTCTCTTGCTAAAGCTTCGGGCAAGGTTTCATCTCCTTCAAGATGACCACCAGGGAACTCAAAGTGTGTTGTGTGTGAAGCATATCCAATTAGTGCTTCATTTTTAGAGTTAATAATAATAGCACGTGGACGCTTTACAAATTTATCAATATCTTGGATAGTTAAATTATCATCATTAATAGTTTCTTCAACTAGAAAATCTTTGTAAATATCTATCATACTATCACCCATATTATTATATCATGATGAGTTTAGGACTGTTGACATTTATAATAAATAGTGTATAATTAAATTGTACACAATTTAATTATGAAAGAGGTATAAATAATGAAATTGTATGACGTAAAAGTGAAAAATAATAAAGGTGAAGAAGTTAGTTTAAAAGACTATAAAGGTAAAGTATTAGTAATAGTTAATACTGCTACTGGATGTGGATTTACTCCTCAATATAAAGGTTTAGAAGAGTTATATCAAAAATATAATAAAGATGGTTTAGAAATTTTAGATTTCCCTTGTAATCAATTTGGTCATCAAGCTCCTGGAGAAGATAATGAAATTCATGAATTCTGTACAGCTAAGTATCATACTACATTCCCTAGATTTACTAAGATTGATGTAAATGGTGAGAATGAGTGTGAGGTATTTACTATTTGCAAAGAAGCTCAACCAACTGAAGAAGTTAAAGGTTTAAAGAACAAGGCTGCTATGAAGATGATTAGTAAAATTAGTACAACATGCAAAAAAGATAATGATATTAGATGGAATTTTACAAAGTTTATAGTTGATAGAGAAGGTAATGTTGTTGGTAGATATGCTCCTACTTCAGATCCTTCTGAAATGGAAGAACAAATTAAAGAGTTGATTTAAGATGGATAAGTACGATAGTTTAAAACTTAAGAATCAATTATGCTTTCCATTGTATGCATGTTCTAAGGAAATAATTAAGAATTATAAACCATTTCTAGATAGAATAGACTTAACATATACTCAATATATTGTTATGATGGTTTTATGGGAATCTAAAGTTATTAATGTTAAAGATTTAGGTGAACAATTATATTTAGATTCTGGGACTTTAACTCCTTTACTTAAGAAACTTGAAAGTAAAGGTTATATAACAAGAAATAGATCTGATAAAGATGAACGAAATTTAATGATTAAAGTTACAGAAAAGGGTATGGAACTTAGAGAAGATGCTTTAAGTGTTCCCCAAGAAGTTTCAAAATGTGTTAAACTTACTAATGAAGAAGCTAGTTTTTTATATAAAATATTATATAAGATGATTGGTAGTATGGAAGGAGAAAAAAATAATGAGTAAAGTAATTACAAAAGATGAATTTAAAAAAGAAGTTTTAGAAAGTAAAGAACCAGTATTAGTAGATTTTTATGCTGATTGGTGTGGGCCTTGTAAAATGTTAGGACCTGTTATGGAAGAAATCAGTAAAGATCATAAAGTATTTAAAGTTAATACTGATGATGAAGAAGAATTAGCTATGGAATATGGTATTATGAGTATTCCATGTGTTATAGCATTTAAAGATGGTAAGGAAATAAATAGATCAATTGGTTTAGTTGATAAAGATACAATATTAAATTTAATTAAATAGGTGATAGCATGTACGATATTATTGTTATTGGTGGAGGACCAGCTGGTATTACTGCTGCAATATACGGAGTAAGGGCTGGTAAGAAAGTGTTGATATTAGAAGCTAATGAAGTTGGCGGTAAAATACGTCAAGCTCATATGGTAGATAATTACCCTGGAGTTGAACATATTACCGGTAAAGAATTAGCTAAACGTTTTTATGAACAAGCAATGGACTTGGGTGTAGAAATAAAGATTGAAAAAGCAATGAGTATTATGAATGATGGGGAAAGAAAAGTAGTTCAGACTCTTGATAATCTTTATGAAGGTAAAACGATAGTATTAGCTACTGGTAATGATCGTAGAGAATTAGATGTACCTGGTGAGGAAGAATTACTTGGTAAAGGTGTTTCTTATTGTGCTACTTGCGATGGTAATTTCTTTAAGAAAAAAGATGTTTGTATCGTAGGTGGAGGAGAAGATTCTATTGATGATGCACTTTATTTAGCTAATTTATGTAACAAAGTGTATTTTATTGTTAATAGAAAAATGGATTTATCTAAATTAGAAAATAATAATATTGAAGTATTAGAAAAAGCTAAAGTTGTTTCTATTAATGGTGAAAATAAAGTTGAAAGTGTTACTGTTAATGTTGATGGAGAAGAAAGAAGACTTGATGTATCTGGAATCTTTATTGCAATAGCTGACGTTCCAGAAACAAGTTATTTATTAAACGGTTTAGATATTGATGATAACGGTAATGTTTTAGCTAATGAAGATACTTTAACTGTAAAAGGTGGAGTATTTGTTGCTGGAGATTTACGTGTAAAAGGTTTAAGACAAGTAGCTACTGCTGTAGCTGATGGTGCTGTTGCTGCTACTCAAGCTGTTAGATTTTTAAATAGTCATAAGAATCGTGGTTTAGTTATAAAAATTCATAAGAAGAATTTGATTAATGAAACTGATATTTTGATTGATGATAAGATTATTAGTTATAGATCTTTAACTGAAGTTCCAGGTACTGAAGAACAATTAGAAGAATTTGTAATTGAAGATAAAGAATTAATTAAAAAATTTGTAGAAACTGTTTATAAAGATAATAAAGAAAATTTATTTGAATTACACGAAAAGGTTAAGGGAATCGAAAAGCCTACAAGATCTAAAAATACAGCAACTAATAATTTAACAATTAATGATGATGGTACAGAATTAGACTTTGATTGCTATATTCAGGAATATGAAAATGTTCCAAGTATGTTTACAGTTGAAGTAGAAAAGTATGTAAAAAGTATAAAGTAGGTTTTTCCTACTTTTTTTGTTGATTTTTTTATGATATAATTACATAGAATAGAAATGTAGAAGAATAGAAAGTGTGAATTATATGAATGAAGAAAATGCAAACGCAATGAATCAAAATGTAGTTGCTCCTGTGCAAGCTGAAGCACCAGCTCCAGTAGCAGAAAACCCTGTACAACCAGCTCCTGCACCAGCACCAGTTGCTGAACCTGCAGCAGCACCAGTAGCTCCTGCTGCTGAGCCAGTACAACCAGCTCCTGCTCAACCAGCAGAACCTGTACCTGCTAGTGTGGCTGATGTATATGCTCAACCAGCTCCTGCTCCAGTAGCTGAACCTGCACCTGTTGCAGAACCTGCTCCAGTAGCACCAGCAGCACCAGTTGCAGAACCAGTACAACCTGCTCCAGTAGCTCCTGCTCCTGCAGCACCTGCACCACAACCTGTACAACCTGCTGTACCTGTACAACCTGTACCAGTACAACAACCTGTTGGAGGAGTTCCAGTGTATGCACCTGAACAACCACCAAAGAAGAGTAATATCGGATTTATTATCGTTGTAGTTGTTTTAGTACTTGCTATTGTTGGTTTAGTTGTTGCATTCTTCTTAAATAATAAAAACGACGATACTAAGAAAGACGATACAAAGACTCAACAAAAAGAAGAACCAAAAGATGAAAAGAAAGAAGAAGATCCAAAACCTGATCTTGATAAACCAGAACCTGTTGCTAGTGCTAACAACTATAAAGCTGGTGATTATACTTTACCAATGCCATCTGGATTTGTTCTATATAGTTATAAAGACGGTGGAACTATTTTAGTTGATAAGGCTAACAAAATTCAAATGAATGTTATAGTTCTTCCAAATGTTGATGTAGAACAAGCAATCGTTGAAAAGAATGACATTGAAGCTGAATTAAAAGCAGCTGGCGCTAATGTTTCTCGTAATGAAATAACTATGATTGGTACTGAAAAATGGTTAGTATTTACTATTGAACACGAAGGAATTCCTGGAGTTGTTGCTTTAGGAAATCTTGGAACAACTGATGTTATCGGTTTATATATCTTCAGTTATGGAGAAAAGGCTGCTAGATCAGTAATTACTGAAGTAGCTCCAACAATTAAAGAAGCTCAAAAGACTGGTTCATCATTTGCTGATGCAAAACCATCTTATAAAGTAGATAATTTAAAATACTTTGATAAAACTTTAGTTGAAGAATAAAAGCATCTTACTTGATGCTTTTTTTATTTTGTATGATATAATTAAATATAGAGAATAGGGGTGGGCTTATGTTGTGTCCTAAGTGTTCTAAAGAAAATCCTGAGGGATCTCAATTCTGTAGTTTTTGTGGTTCAAGTTTTGCTGTTCAGCAACCTGTTACTCCTGTAGAACCTGTAGCACCTGTGCAACAACAAGCGCCACAACCTGTTTATCAACAACCAAAAAGTGGTTTAAGTAATGGTCAAAAAGCTACTATCATTGTTTTATTAGTAATGTTAGTTGGAGCTTTATCGTTATTACTTTTGTTTGGCAAAAAAGATGGAAATAGTTTATTAGGAAAAGGATCTAAAGATGATACTAGAACTATAATGATTTATTTGGAAGGTAGTAATCTAGAATCTGACAGTGGTATTGCTACAACAGACTTATTGTCTTTAGATGCTACAAAAATAGATTTAGACAAAACAAATATTCTTGTTTATACAGGTGGAACAAAAGAGTGGCATAATGATTTCGTTAAGAATGATGAAAATGCTATATTCTTGTTTACTAAAGATGGGTATGAAAAAGTTAAGACTTATGACAAATTAAATATGGGTGATCCTAATACGTTATCAGAGTTTATGAATTATGCTTATGATAATTATCCGGCTGGTCATTACAATTTAATCTTAGATGATCATGGAGCAGGTATTGCTGGTGCTATATTTGATGATTTTACTAATGATAATTTAACTTTGGAAGATTTTGGAATAGCTATGAAAAATAGTCCATTTAATGAAAAGAATAAAATGGATACTGTTTTATTTAGAACTTGTTTAAATGGAACTTTGGAAGTCGCTTCAATTTTTGTTCCATACGCTGAATACATTGTCTTCTCTGAAGAAATATCAAATGGTTCACCAATAGAACCAGTATTAGATTTTATTCATACTGTTAATAGTTCTGCTGATGGAATAGAATTTGGTAAACAATATATTGATCGTTATCAAAAAATGATGGATGTAATTGATGCATTTGGTGTTAATCCAGTTACTTATTCAATAGTTGATTTGTCTAAGGTTGATGAGATAGTTAATAAACTTAATAGTTTTGTTAAAGATATTGATATTAAAGCTAGTTATAATGGCATCGCTCGTTTAAGAGCTAATTCTTATCAATATGGAAAAGCACAAACATCTATATATGATACGATTGATTTATATTCTTTTGTTAAGGGGCTATCTTCTTTTTCAAAGGGTAACTCAGATGATTTATTAAGCTTAATAAAAGAAGCAGTAGTATATAATAAAACAAATTTAAAGGAATCTAATGGTATATCAATTTATTTTCCATATAATGGTGGAACTAATATTTCACAATTCTTAAGGGTATATAAAGGCTTTAAAAAGTTTGATGGTTATAGAACATTTATTAATACTTTCTATAGTACTCAATCAACAGCTTCTAGTTTTGCTTTTGATTTTACAAAGAATAAAGCAAGTACTGCAAAAGATGGTAAGGAAGTTTCAATTCAATTAACTCCTGAACAATATAAGAATTTATCTTATGTTGTTTATACAGTTTTTGAAAGAGTTCCTGATCATCCTAAGTATTTTTCTATAATATATAATTCTAATGATGTAGTTATTAGTGATACTGGTTTAGTTACAACTAAGATTGCTGATAACTTAATTCAAGATAAAGAACAAGATACTGGAAAATATTATTTTTTACCAGTATTTCACAGGATTAATGATGGTGTAGAGACAAGATATGTTAATGGTATTGTTAAGAATCCAAATGAAAAATATTTAGCTAATAATTATTCACGTAATGTTAAATTACAAGTATCTTATAAAGATGATAAACCATTCTTTGCTTCTGCTTTAGTATCAAGTGATGGTGATGAGAGAGTAGAGGGAATGATTTTAGATTTTAAAACTTATAGTAAAATTGAGATTCCTGTATATCATTATAAAATAATGGATGATAAAGGTAAGTTCCTAGGTAATATTGAAAGCTCAAGTTCATTTTTGCTATATCAAGGCGATGCTGATAAGTTTGAATTAAGAAGAGCTTCAATTGATAATGGAGATTATTATGTATTATTTGCAATTGCGGATACAAATAATGAAGTTAATTTTGCAAATCCAATAAAGGTAGGTGGCTAATATGAAATGTCCAAACTGTGGAAATGATTTAATGGAAGGAGCAGCATTCTGTAATAAGTGTGGTAATTCTTTTCAAAGTGTTCAACCGGAACAACCAGTAGCTACTGTTGTTGAACCAGTAGCAGAGCCTGTTGAAAATAAACCTAAGAGTACAGGTAAAATAATATTAATAATTCTGCTAGTCGTATTGTTTACTGGATTAGGAATACTTGGTGGATTCTTTATAGGTAAAAAGGCAAGTAGTGGAAATCAAACTAAATGTCTTGAAAGTAAGGATGCACCAAAAGAAGAGAAAAAAGAAGAAGAAAAGAAGAAAGACGATGATATTTTCGGTTCAAAAGATAAAATTCATCAATATATTGATCCAACAACAGTTCAATTATCCGGCTCAGATGATTTAGGTAAAAAACTTCAATTAGTTAAAACTATTTATAATGATAATAAACAATATTTATATGTTTTAGTTAAGAATACAGATAAGGAAGCTATGAGTTATATAGCTTATCTAAATTATTACGACAAAGCAGGAACTAGAATTGATCAAGAACTTGATACGGGTCATGTTGATTCAGGTAATTATGTAGTATTTGAATTTAACAATTCAACAGAAGAACAATTTGATCATGTTAGCGTTACTGTTAAAGGAAGTAGGTATAAATCTATAGAATTCCCAGTTCCATATGATAAAAATAATGTAACAACAGTTAAATTAGACGATGATTTAGCAATTTATTATAAGAACAATACTAAGTATGAATTAAATGGTGGATTGATAGTTATTTTCTATAAGAATAATGAAATTGTTTATTTTTATAAAACTTGGTTCTATAAATTGAAGCCGAATTCTATAGATGAAGAAAGGGTTTATTTGTCTACTTTCCCAAATTATAATCCTAATTCTAAAACATCTACTAATTATTATGATAGATATGAAATATATCCTTCATTCTTGTATAGAACAGAAGATGATTACTAGAAAATGACTTATAGTTATAAAACTATAAGTTTTTTTATGGTATACTTTATATAGTGGTGAATGATATGAAATGGAAAATAAACTTAAATGATAGTGTTTATATTGTTGCCGAAAAAACTGACGCGGGGATTACTATCTCTGGATACCCTAAAGGTATCGAAGAGTTGATAATTAGTCGTGTTAGAGGTAATAGGGTTTATTTTGCGTTAGAGGATAGATTGTTTGCTTGTGTTAATATGAATGAAGAATCTGTTTATTATTTAAGAAAAGAACCATTTACCACTACTGATATTAGAAATGCTTTTGCTAATAGTAGACAACAGCACTCAGTTCAAGAAGTGACATTTTATTCCGAAAATAATAGAGAATTTAAAGAAGAAAGAACAACTCCTGAGGTAACTATAAAAACTGAATTACATACACATTTTTTAGAAATGCTTACAGGTAGAGAGTTTTTAGATTTAATGGGAGAGTTTACAAAATATGTTCCTGTTAGGGATGGAATAATTCCTGGTAAACTTCAAAAAGGAGAGTTTTTGGAAGATTTTTCGAAGGAAGATATAAGTTATGCTAGAGGTCTAAGTGATACTGATGTAGAAAAAATACCTTATACTTTATTATGTAGTCAGTTATCTATAGATGTATCAGGCCAAGTTCCTTTTGAAACGATGGAAGAGACTTCTACGCGTAGAACTAATGTTATTACAATAGCTGCTAGGGAATTAGCTAAAACTTTAGGAATGGATCCTTTAGATTTTCAAAAGGTTGCAGAATGTAGAGCTATTATCTATATAAAGATGTTAGAGAAATCTTTGAAAACATTAAAAGATCATGATATTGAATATGTAGAGTTTAGTTATTCAACAAAGAATACAATTATTAAAATGATGGAGTATATTAGAAAACATCCGGAGAAATTTTCTGGTATAGATTTTAATATTTTATTTAGTTTTAGTAGAAATGTTAAGAAAGCTAGTGGAGTAGAAAAGTCTTTAGTTGCATTTAAAGACTTAGTTGACCAAAGTTATGTTAAAGGTTTTGATTTGATGGGCCAAGAAAATGGTTTAACCTTTGGTGATATTACGGATTTAAATGATCAAAGAAGTTTTATTAGTATAATTAAGAAAGTATTAGAGATTATGGATGGTAGGGAAGACTTGGTTCTTCGTTTACATGCTGGAGAAAATTATAATAGTAGAAATAATCCATTAGAATCATTAAGAGTTATAGATAAATTATATGAAGAGATGAAATGTTGTAAGACTTTGCCACAAATAAGATTAGGACATGGTTTGCATTTTGCTGAAACATATACCGAAGAGGAACTTGCTGAATACGCTGATTTGTTGCAACGTTATAAAGTAATAGTTGAAATTAATGCAACATCTAATTTTACTTTATCAAATATAACTAATTTACAAAGACTTCCATACCGTTGGTATGTTGCAAATAAAATACCAATTGTTTTAGCAACAGATGGTGCTGGTATGTATTTAACCGATGCGATTCAAGAAAAGATGTTGGCAAATATTTTTGGTGGGGAAGGAACTTTAGATAATGTATTAAATACTGAAAATGGAGTATTAAGAAGGTGATGTTATGGCTTTTAAAGAAATAAATGATTTCGATTTAATTCTAAACACTAGCTTAGATCAACCTGCGGTTTATTCTATCCTTCAAGAGAAATATGAAATAGAGATTGGTACTTTAAGTAAGATTTCTAAGATACCTTATTATGAAATGTACGAACCAAAAGCTGTGGTAGAAGCTTTATGTAGCAATTTAAAAAGGCAGTTTAGTGATGGATCTTTAATGAGTAAATTGGTTAACCGTAAAACTAATTCAAATTATATTGGACATGCATTAAATAAACAGATACTCGCTATTGAACATGAGATATATAAGTCATCATCTATGGAGATTCCATTCCAAAGTTATGTTGAATACTTACTGATGATAGCTGGGGAAGAGCCAATTGAATTATATAGAAAGCAAATGGAATCATTTAATTTCTTAACAGAATCTATCAAAGATGGCGATGAGCAAGTATATGATAGTTTAAATGTCTTAGAAGGATTTATCTTTGATGTAGAACAAAATGAAGTTATGTTTACACCAGAACAAAGAACTCTTATAAATGAAACAATTAGAGAGATAAAATTAGCTTTGGAAGAAAAAGATTTGGAATTAGCTAAATTGAAACTAGTTGCATTACAAATGTTATTAAATATGGATGTTAAGTTTTTATTAACATTAAGAAAAATAATAGTTGATGGATTAAGATTAAGAGATTTTGTTGATTATGGTAGAGATTTTGGTAATAGTTTAGAAAATGGAAGGAGCAGACAAAGATGAGAGAGTTAATTAAAAATATAATTGATCATAAGAATACTAACAATCCTAAGGTTTGTTTCTTTCTAATGGAACTTATTAAACAATATGAAGCTGATTCAGTTGAAAGATTAAAGGAGATAGAAGATAGTCATTTTACACCAGTAAGAGAAGAAAAACTATCTGATGAGGAAATACTTAATCGTTTATATCATGATTATGATGAAGATTATGATGATTATATGAATTGTACTGTTGATGAGAAAGCATTATTGGATAAGTTAAGTAAAGAATATTTAGAAAGTAATGATATTGATACTAAATATATTAAGATTATTATGATTTATACAATTTTAGATTGGGATTTGGTATTACCATATCATGCTTATACTTATATTCTAGAAGATAAGTTGAAATAGGAGGGTTTATGGATAAGATTCAAGTAACTAAAGAGGAAGCAATAAGATTAAAATATCGTTTAAAAGGTATTCAATTAACTAAAGTAGTAGCTGGTTTAATTGAAAAGGATAATAAATACTTGATAGCTAAAAGACTTACTGGCAATGAATTAGTTGTTGGTAAGTGGGAATTCCCTGGTGGAAAAGTAGAAGAAGGGGAAGAAGAAAATGCAGCTATTGAAAGAGAAATAAAGGAAGAGTTTGGTCTTAATATTAAAGCAGTTAAGAACTTGACTAGTGTTATTTATGAATATCCTAATAAAACAGTTGATATTAGATTATGGAAAGCTACTGTTGAAGGAGATAAATTTTTAATGGATGAGAATGACCATGATGCTTATAAATGGGTTTCATTTGAAGAAATAGATGGTTATGATTTATGTCCTGCGGATAGGGAATTATATAATAAGATTAAATAGTAAAATTGAGAAATTTACAAAAATATATTATAATGTAAATGGTCCCTGTGAAAGGACCATTTATTATGAAAGAGGTATGAATATGGCTAAAGAGAGAGTTAAAGCCCCTTGGTTAAATTTTTATGACGGAGTTAAACCGCATTTGGAATATCCTGATTTTTCAGCATACAAATTAATAGAGTTTACTTCATTTAAACATGCTAATAATATTAGTTATAATTATTTTGGAACAAAGAGAACTTATTATGAGTTTTTAAAACAAATAGATGAAGCTGCTAGAGCTTTTAAAAATATTGGAATAGGACATAAAGATATCGTAAGTATTATTATGCCTAATACACCAGAAGCAATTATAGCTTTCTATGCTATTAATAAGATTGGTGCTATTTCTAATATGATCCATCCATTAAGTGGTGAAAATGAAATTAAAGATTTCTTGAATAAAGCTAATAGTAGATGTGTAATTGTAATTGATGCTGCATTAGAGAAAATTAATAATATTATTAAAGATACTAAAGTTAAAGATGTTATTGTTGTTTCAGCAGCAGATTCAATGCCACCTTACTTAGCTATTGCTTATAATGCTACTAATACATTTAAAGATTTAGCTAAAGCTTTAAAGAATTTTATTTCACAAAATAATAAATTAACTATTAGATGGAATGAATTTATTAAACAAGGTAAAGCATATACTAGGGAAATAGATGATTCTTTTAAAGGCAAAGATATAGCAGCTATTATGTATTCTGGTGGTACTAGTGGAGCACCTAAAGGTGTTGAACTTACTAATTTAAACTTAAATGCTATGGCAATGCAAAGTTTTGAAGCTGTTGCTTGTTTAAAAGAAAAAGATACAGTATTAGCTATAATGCCTATTTTCCATGCATTTGGTTTAGGAGTTTGTATTCATACTGTT
>Ga0247609_10003941_pt1 | contig 14911 bp, 14 predicted proteins | sample 172DNAGHGlowgp2_FD_193487 | JGI IMG/M metagenome (GOLD analysis project Ga0247609, IMG submission 193487) | Sheep rumen microbial communities from Palmerston North, Manawatu-Wanganui, New Zealand - 1728 DNA GHGlow gp2 | ecosystem: Host-associated > Mammals > Digestive system > Stomach > Rumen ...
TTGTTCCAATCGTTCCTGAACAATGAAACTTCTTTTGTAAGATTCAAACAAAGCTTTGACAGAGGTGTTCATGTTCGTAACAATCCCATTGGCGGACTCCACCAACCGCACTCCTTCTCCCCAAGTTCCACCTAAAGATGGTTTTATTATAGCCTCTTTTAGGTTACTACATCTTTCGATAGCCTCAGCCTCTGATATTGGACAATGATCGTCGTAATAGTAACCATTTACGTTTTTGATAATAGTTTTGGGTCTATTGAAATCATGAAACAAGGTGTCATAGAACCCTTTATCCACATAGGCATGCCGGAATTGGAATTTATTGAAACGATGAATAATCTCGGAATTGTAAATACTGGCGGGAATATATTTCTCTGACCAAATACCGTTGCGGGAGAAGAGGTATTGATGCCAATATGTTGGAACCTCACGGCCAAAATTTTTCTTGAAAAATGCTTTTACGTCCGCCTCTTGGCCTTTGGTAAGGGGTTTCATCGGACACAATTGCATTGACTCTTTGATGGTCTTTTCGAAGCCTTTCTCAATTCTTCTGATCGCATCATCTTGGATTAATTGTTTGATTGGAATAATCATATTATTGGTGATTAATAAGTTATCAATACAAGCCTTAGTAAAGGCTATTTTTTTATATGTCTATAGTTTTATTCCTACATTTCACACAACACAAAACTTTATACTACCCAAACATCGTTCTTACGACACAATTCCTCTTTCCAGAACCTTTCTCCTTAATTCATTTTTCAACAAGTAACTCAACTCTTGATCATCAACACGAGGTTTCTTCATCAAGTATCTGAATATATACTTTGTCATTGTTTTTATTGTTGACTTTAATCCGTAATCATGAAAAGTACGGTCGATAATTGGAATTTCCTGATGAATTGCCAATCGGTGACATTCTTTTTTCAACACTTTCATATATTCAGCATCATCTTCAAGCAAATCACATAGATAAGTATTGATTTTGTCGCGTGCTTCATCATGGTCTATCACAATCTCAACATTATCCACATTCCTTGTATTCACCACCTCCCAAGTCAGTTTTCCATCAGCAATGATCATCAATACGCATAAGCCTTCGTACCAATGCGGGCGGTTGGTTGCGCGGTAATCGTAGCCTTCTTTGCTGTTGAACAAGAAGTTGCCCAGACTATAGAAAATAGGTTTTCCGTTGTATTCCTCCCATCCTTGCGGACAATGCGGATGTGTTCCTATGACACCATCGGCACCATAGTCGATGAAATCTCTGTATCTTGCTATGGTTTCCGGAAGTGGAATATCAATATACTCTATGCCATCGTGAGGCAAGACAAACAGGTAATCCACCTGTTTTTTCGCCTCTATAATGTCATGGTTCACCCGCAGGTCGTTGATGTAAGCACACCCAAGACCCTCATGATTAGCCACATCATCGAACACGCCTTTATATGCCGCAAACGACAAGGCAAGGAAACCAATTTTCACACCATTGATTTCCACAATCTTTATCTGATAGGCCTCTTCATAACTGCCAGAGCCAAAGGCGGCATCACCCAAAGCGGCTTTGGTCTTCATGAAACCCTTGTCGCCCCAATCAAATACATGGTTGTTGGCCAGAGGGAATAGGTTGAAACCCAATCTTCGCAAAAAAGCTGGAGCATCATCGTTTTGAAAAAAACGCTCTCTACCTTGCCGGGGCAGTTCCTCATCTGGCTTCAAAGGCACTTCAAAGTTCACCACCTTCAAATCACAAGATTGAATAAAACTTTTCAATTCGTCTGACACAACAATTACCGAAGTGGACGACTTGGAACAAAAGTCACCTGCAAAAAACACCTTGGCTTTTCCCATTATCTCTAATCAAGTTAACACATTGATTTCAATGCGTCAATATTTTCTGTTTACATTAAAAATACTTCTCCAAATAACCCAAGCCGCCATGCACGGCCTGAATCAACGAAATTTCCCATCTGTCGTTTCCTTCTATAATAACAGGACCATTTTCCGTGATAGCAACATCCCAACCAATAGAATGACTTCTAAACATTACTTTATGCAATTCAACAACCATGTTTTCGGCTTCTTTATAATAGGGGATATCGTATCCATTAAAAACAATATGAGTATCAGGATGCTCTGTGACTTTTGTCCCATATTTAGGCTTTATGATACCTATATCTTTCAACTTTTCTGTTTTCGCGTCAATACCGACAAAAACGCCCCCTAATGCCCAATTATCAACTGAGCTGCCCATACGTCCAATTCTAACTCCAGGACCAAAAGGTATAACATTACCTTCTTTATCCATGACGGTTTGGAGTCTAATGGTGTTCACAGATGATGAACATAATGCCGACATCTTTTCATGCTGAATAATTCTTTCTTGAATGAGATAATCAGTCGAAAGTACGACATCTATCAAATCCTCCATTGAATGTTGTACCCCGTCCATATATATTTTACCCTCTTTAATGAGTAACTTAAAAATACCTTTACCCAACATCCCATCTGAAGGCTTTGCAAAAGCGTCCATGTCATTACTGAAAAGACGCTGTAATTGTTCTTTCACGGATAAGGACTTATCAATGTTGAAGGATTCATTGGCATACAAAACGGTCTTATTTCTTATGAAACAAAGCACTTTTGGAGTAGGTATTCCCAATCGACTTAAGAACAGGTAGAAATAAAACTTCTCCTGATTAATGACTCGGCAAGTCATTCTACCATTAAAATCGTCATAATAGGGATTCTGAAAGTTCAAATGATCTAGTTTACGCAAGAATGGATAATATGGTGTAATATAAGATGCCATCTTATCCTGCGTCATTTCTTTACGATCGAAACCGTAGGTGTAATAATAGTCTTCAACATACCCATATTTCCATGCAAAACGCAATTGATCCTTCAGAATTTGAGATTTCGATTTATGTTCACATTCTGGATAATAGGAAATACCATTGACATAATCCGACTTATGCCTTATGATGTGAAGAAGTTTGCGAAATCTTAAATAATAGCTATTTTTCATTCGGAGATATTCTACATAACGAGTTTCTCCAAGACTATTTATTGTCTTTCTCATAATGTTACTTTTTTTTGTCGTAGTATTCTTTCCATGCTTCATAGCATTCCTTCACTTCATTTCTCCAGCCTCTACCCAAAAATAGTTGGCCCGTTGTATCCCAATAATTGTTAATCTCAATAATAACAGGTCCATTTTCAGTCAGTGCCACATCCCATCCGATAACCTTTAATTGTGGTATCTGCGCCTGATATTCACAAAGACACCTTTTTATCTCCTCCCAATTTTTGATTCGAATTCCGTTTATCCTTTCATTAGAATCAGGATGGTTGTCAACTTTTCTCACATCAGCATAAGAATTGAATTGCAGAGCATTATAACACTCTCCATTTTCTGTATTCACCGCACAATCCACATTACCTCCACCACCAGCATTGTCGACATCGGAGCCTGCTCGCCCAATTTTCATAAAAGTCGCAAACACTTTTACACTCTTATCTGGATATAATGCAGTCATAAATCTAACCGTATTTACAGAGCTCTGGTTGATTCTCCCTATTTGCTCACTTTGCTTCACAATACTTTCAAACAGCCAAGATGTATGTGTGTTCTGCTTACAGAATTCTCGTAATGACAGTTGTTCTCCGTTCGTCTTAACCAAAATGCAATCCTCTGGAGTAAACTCAATCTTTTTACAAACAAAAACCCCAGCACCATGAGCACCATCCACAGCAGGCTTAATCACACAAGAGGTTACTTTCTTACTTTCCAAATCCCTTCTTATCGATTCGTAATCCGAATTCCCCATTTCCGGATGATAATACGCATATAACTCTGGTGTAGGAATGTTGGCTTTCTCCAAAAGTAGATGTGACATGTATTTGTCTTTTGCCAAAACAGCATATCTAGATGGATTCACAATCTTCCAATAAATACAAGCCTCTCGAAAAGTAAGAAATGTTTTGCTAAAACTCTCGTCTTTCAACGCTTGCTCATAATTAAGGAACTCTTCAACTGTCATTTTATTTGAGAAACGCAGTTTACAATATTTCCTGAAGCGAGAGACTGTTTTGCCTTTTCCGCTTTTTAGAAGGTGCATGAAATCCTTCAGCAATGATTTCAATAATCTTAAATATGTCACCAACTTATTCATTCTTCAAAGTGTTATTAAACTTGTTTGTTCTTCACATTATGCAACCTATTAACCAACGACCCCATCTTATTTTTTAAAGGTATAGAATAACGATAAGGCGTATATTTTAAAAGGAAATGATACTTTGACAAACCTCTCTCTACCTCATTATTTCGTTCAGCAAAATCAATAAAATTGTTTTCATCAATATGCGTGAGACGGTATTCTGATTTAACCCCATCGTTGTTGTTGATAGTGGCTGACACAATCATACCATACCTGGCCAAAGGAATCCATATTTTATAGGTAAGTTCCTCAACTGCTGGGTATTTATATGTTATAGGTAGTTTGTCAAGTTCGACTTTTTCTTCTGTATAATAAGTGGATCTTAATGGTGGTGCTATCAATCTATCGGGAAAGCAGAAATTACCCATACTGAAAGCGATGGATTTACCCCATTTATTCACCACAGCCTGCACTCGATGCGTATGGCCTCCCAATATCAAATCAGCACCGGCATTTAGCATTTTTTTAGCCATCTGATAACACCAAACGGTGGTCTCAAAAGTATGTTCTCTTCCCCAATGCGGTATCACAACCACATAATCAAATTGTTTCTTTGCTTTTTGTATCTCGTTTAATGCATAATCATCATACAATGGATTTACACCCGCAGTTGTTTCTGTGGCAAAAGGGATGTATCCCATATATCTATGAGTGTCGCAAAAAGCCAAAAATGCAATAGATTTTCCATCCTTCTCAAATACAGCAGGTTTCCTTGCTTCCTCCAAATTCATTCCAGCCCCACAATGCAAAACGCCCATTTGATCCAGCATGGCAATAGTATGACTTGCTCCCGACTCCTTGAGATCAAAAAAATGGTTGTTTGCCAAACTGACAATGTTGATATTCATTATCTTCAGCCTTTCCAAATCCACATCTGGGGCATAGATGACATCACCATAGCGAGACATCTTTTCTTCGATGAAATCAGGGGTGTTCCCGATTGCACATTCCAAAGTGCCAACCCTAACATCTCCATCATTCATTAATGCCAAAACAGCATCAGAAATGAATTTTTTGTTCGTTCCATGGAGCAAGCCTCCTGGCATAATATCGCCGACACCAACTATTTTTATCATCCGTAAATGCTTAATATTTTATTAAAAATCCTGTATTTTCTTTGTTTTCTGAAAACACAATCCAATACTTCTTCGGTTTTATCTCCGAACAAAGGTCCATTGGCAATCTGATGAATGTCAGTGCCTCCATAGCAAAGATTAACTTCTATGATAACAGGCTCTCCTTTCTCATCCACAGCCAAGTCCCATGAAATAAGTTTCGAAATTCGTAAAAAACGATTTGATAGGTTGACAACCAATTCCTTACACTTATCGAAATTAGGAATACGGCATTGGGCAAATACGGCCCCTTGAGGATGAACCGTGCATGTCTCGCCATATTTTGTATATCCATATTTCTTTAAAGTTCCATCTTCATTGATTCCACAGAACAAGCCACCTTGGCTAGCATTATCCAATTTATTTCCTCCTTGACCTAGACGGATAACCGCCGACAATACTTCTGTTTTCCCTTTAAAATTGCAGGTGACTATTCGTATTGAATTTACACTTTGTGAATATATTTTGTTGATTTCTTCATGTTGATGAATAAGCTCTTGAATAATATAATTGTCATGCTCTTGCAAAAACTTTTTCAACACGTCCAAGCCTTCTTCCTCATTCCAAAAAACGATGCCATGCCCCGCCATTGTACCAATGGAAGGTTTCATAATCACATGTTTTGCCAACGAACAACGATCTATCAGGGAGTCAATAGAAATCAGATGATAATTATCGTCGAAAAACGTGCGATTGATAATACGGCCAACTGTTTTAGGCATATTCACATCATGAAAATACATGTCGTACATGTTCTTATCATCAATAGCAAGGGCTGCATTGGTATCATTAAACCAATCGTCAATAAAGCAAGCCTCCATATCCAATGGAATATACCTGGCATCAAATGCTCCTTTTTGCTCTCGTTCTATTCCATTATAATACCTGCTCCAAATACCATTCACGTAGATACCATTCCAAATTTTTTTAATCGCAGCATTATCAACAGGTTTACCCTTGGAAAGCTTATCTTTTGTGCGTAATTCTTTTAGATCGTACGCTTTGCGATAACATACATTTTTAAGGAAAAAGGCTTTTGTGCTTATCTTTCCAAGAATTTTTCCCAGAAATAGAAGACTTTTATTGGCTCTCATAACTTAACGCTTATTTAATATTCTTCGTTTCAACAAGACAAGTCTGCGAATAAAACTATTTCTTGACATAAGGGTTGCTTTGTTTAGTGATTCTTTAAGGTCTGAATCCAAATCACATAATCCAACGACATTATCATGAGATAGTTGAACGTATCGATATGTCACATTGAGACTATCTTTTTCGATGGCAACATCTGCAACACATCCATATCTCGAGATGTTTTTCCATACTCTTCTTAATGGTTTTTCGATAGGAAATGGATAATTGTATGTGTCCTCAATACCCGACAAATCAACAGAAGAATCTGGATACCATATTGGGCGAGGAGGAAACATGTAAAAATCTGGAAACAAAAAGTTTCCCATGCTAAAACATATAAAGCCTTGTTTGTATTTGATGCAGGGTTGCACTACATGAGGATGACTACCTAACACCGCATCTGCGCCAGCACGAATCATTTGTTGAGCATACATGATGCATTCTCCTATGGGTTCTATACGATATTCTCTACCCCAGTGAGGCATAACAATTACATGGTCATATTTTTCTTTAGCATTCTTGATTTCATCCAATACTCTTACTATTTCGAACGGATTGGTTCCCGCCTTGTTTTTTCCTGCAAATTCCACATATCCCAAATACTGAGGCCCTAGACAATAGGCAAAAATTGCAACACTTACACCGTCCTTACTCAAGATAACAGGTTTTGCAGCAGCGACATCATCCATATCACCCCCAACATGTTTGATACCTGCATTATCAAGATTATTGATCGTATTCTTCAGACCTTCTTTACCCAAATCCAAAACATGGTTATTGGCCAACGACACCAAATCAAAACCCATTTCTTTTACACGGAAGAAATCCTCGTCACGGGCAAATATAATGTTTTGCCTCCCCGCCATCTTTACAGGGTCATATGGCAAATTGGTTCCAATGGCGGCTTCCAATGTTCCAATACGGAAATCGAAGCCCTTCATAAACTCCAATAATTCAGGAGAAATATATTTATCTTGATAAGGCAATACGCCACCAGGCATAATGTCACCACAAAAGAATAATCTCATGCTGTTTTTTTCTTTTTTAATTTTGCAAAAATCAATGGAGTATTGTCTTTCACATACTTAAAGCTTTCCATTTTGAACAACACTGAAATACCCAAATAAATAACTGAAAAAACCATCAAACGCACAATGCCCAAAACATACATGTGACAATTGGGTAGCACGAATGCTAAACAATACGCTACGACCCAAGAAACAATTGTTAGAATTAATATCGGCAACAAGTCTTTCATTTGCTCAAAAAACCTATAACCAATATATTTATGCACCTGGAAAACGTTGATTAAATAAATCAGCCATGACTGAATCACCATGCCCACCAACAAACCTTTAATTCCAAAAGCAGCCAAACCACTGATGATTAATGCCAAACCAATAACTCGTTTAACCAAAGTCCAACTAAACATTGCCTTACTTTTTCCAACAGCTGCTATTGCCTGAAAATTGACCCCTTGAAGACAAATAGCAATACCCGCTAAGCATAATATTTGAAAATATGGCACACTATCCAACCAACGATCAGAATACAACAACACAAAAATAGGTTTTGCAAGCAAAATAAGCAATGCCATCATCGGGAAAGTAATATATGCTATTGACATTGTAATTCTTTTTATTACATTTATCAACATCGGTATATCATGCTGATATTCTGCATACAATGGATAGGTTACATTACCCATTACATTGGAAATGCTTGTAGAAGCCAATTCTTCCGTGCTTTTTGCTTTTGAATAATAACCCATCGTAGCAGGACTATAGAATCGTCCTATGAGCAAGCCTTGAACATTATTGCAAATATTATTGATGATATGGGTTAGGAACATGAAGAAACCGAAATTAAACAATTCCTTAAACGAGCTTTTTGAAAACACAAATAAAGGATACCATTTGTTGGTCAACCAATAAACTAGAGCAGGAATAAACGCAGTTAAGATGTTCATCGCCACCAATGCCCAAACACCAAATCCTTTATAAGCCATTAAAATAGTAACTGTGAGAGCTATTATAGAAGTGAACAAACTCACAATAGCAATCTTTTTGAACCTAAATTGCTTCCTTAACTGATTACTTTGAATAATGGAAAATGCATTTATAAGCAAAACCAATCCTTGAACACGAAGCACTGAACATAAAAGAGGCATCTTGTAGAACCGGGATATGGCTGGAGCAGAAATGAAAAGAATTGTGTACATCAATAAAGACATACCTAAATTGAAGAAAAAGACTGTAGAATAGTCTTCTTGTGTAGGTCTTTTCTTCTGAATCAATGCCGAAGCAAAACCTCCATCCACAAAAGAATTTGCAACCATCATAAAAATAGCAAGCATACCTATACACCCATAATCGTCAGGCGTAAGTAATCGGGCAAGGATAATTCCAGAGATAAAGGAAATGCCCATACCAGCAAACTTCTGGATGGAAGTCCACACCATGCCGGAAGCGGCTTTTTGTTTTAGATTCTTTTCTGCCATTTTACTTGCCTTCAGCAAAATCCTTCAAATAATCAAACCTTGGTGTCAATTGTCCTTCCTTCAAAATCATCGAACGTTCAATCACTTTGGAATGTTCGCCCTTCAACAAAGGCTCGAATACGTGTTTCGTCAACATTTCTCCGAAATACGCACTAGTGTCCATAGCCAAAGCATTCGGACAGGTGTCGACCGCCATCACGGAGATGTTGTTAGGTGATGAGAAAGCAGGCTCGTCGTGCTCTGTCATCGGGTTGTAGTCATAGTAAGGATCATCGTGCGTGGCTGGACGGACTGTTGATTTGATGCTACCCTTAATGTCGCAAGTCACATCGCCAATCATGCGGATGCGCATATCCTTGTTGCGCAAGTCTTCTTCACTCAGATATATTGGTGCCTCTGGTCCCCAGAAGTGAGCACAAATCAGCACATCGGTTTTCTTGGCAAAGCGCATAAAGTCGCTTTCGTATTCCTTGGCGTTGTGCGTGAAATCATTCCATGAGAACTTGCCACCGTCCTTTCGTTTCACCAAACGGTCCACGTCGGCAAAACAATAGGAAAGTTTATCAACCTTGTCTGTGGCAAGATATACTTCTTCCGTCAACTTGTGGGCACCGATGTTATCCAACACATATTGTGCGCCTTGTGAAACACGGCCAGCGCCGGTCACAAACAATTTTATTTTCGGTAATTCAATACCTTTCAACGATTCCAACAACTGGGTGAGCGTGAAACGACGGTCAGGCTTGGGCAACTCGTACAATTTGTGTTTCAAACCATAGCCACGTAATGTATAGTAAACGCCAACCACACCAGCCCACCAACCGAAGGCACAAACACGGATGTTGTTGTCGTCAACGAGGTATTCGTAATCGCAGAAAGTAATATGTTTCTGCATGAAAGCCTGCAACAGAGGGCGGTTGTATTCCTGCATCTTGGCGATATGGCCAAAGAAAAAGTAATGCTTGTTCGGTATCAGGCTGTCAATTTTGGCCTCCTTGATACCGAAGAGGATGTCGGCATCGCTGACATCATTCAGCACCTCAACGCCTTCGGCCCGATACTCTTCATCGGAGAAAGCGCGGATGTCGCTGGCTTGCACCACAATCTGATGCTGGGGAAATCGACTGTTCAATTCAGCCACCTGTTTTGGGGCTAGGGCCACACGGTTGTCCACCGGGGTTTTGGTTTCTTTGATAAGGGCAATTTTCATTTTATTATATTTTGCTATACATTTTCAATATTTAGAACTAATCCATTGCATTCGGAATAGTCAACACTTGTCCCCTTTTACTTCATATTATACCCACAGCAGGTTTTTGTTTTATGCTTTTTTGTTTTGCCATAAAAACCGTTTGCTATTATATAAAGCCTTTAAATGGGGTTTAATTATGTCAATTATATTATAGTTTGTTTCATCTATTCCATTTTACCGTAAACAAACCCTTTACGATTGGATGGTTTTAGGCTTTTCATAAACCGTAGCCATTGCAACACCTCGGCGGTATGTTCTCCAAAAGCGCCAACACCGTGTGCCATCTGTGGCAACCAAATTGAACCTCCTCCTATATTCGCCTCAATCAATATAGGATCTCCTTCTGTACCTACTGTGAAATCCCAATTAACCACTCCAATCTGAGGAACCATTTCGTGCATCCGTTTGGCCGCTTTTACCATTTCGTCATACGATGCTATAGCATGGTTTTTGAATACAACACCGCTATCAGGATGCTCCGTAAACTGCTGATTGAATTCTGTTACAGCATGGTCGCCTAATGAACCATTAGGATGTACGGCGATGAACATTCCACCAGCATGAGCATTGTCTACATTGTTATTTCCTCTGCCTATCCGTAGTATTACAGGCATAACTTTTACCGCTTCATTCCAAAGATAAGTGATAATTCTAAAGGTATTAACAGATTCGGGATGTAATGCAGAAATAGTGTCATGGGGTTTAATAACTTCTTGAACAACAAAATTATGTGAATACCCAACCCCTTTATTTTTATCGATAATCAGTATATTATCTTGTAAGTCAAAACCATCGCTTTCTGTTATTAGTTTACAGGACTTCCCTGAACATGACCCTGTAGTGGGCTTCACAAAGAAACGCTGGTATTTGGACAACAATTCTGCACTTGTCGTATTGGTCAGTATATGGTTGTCAGCATCCCGCAAAATGCCATTCGTACATGAAATAATAGTCCGAGGCATTTTGACCCCAGCCGATTTGGCAACTATAGGTAAAAAGTTCTTGTCAGACATTAACCGATTGGCTGCAGAATTCTGGTTTTGGAACTTTTCAAATTCAGGAATAAACAATAATTCTGGAAAGAATCTATAATCAAACTTGTTTGCATGTGCAGCATAATTCTGATGCCACACATAATCAATTTTCTCCCCATAATTATCAATATAAAAACCATCTATCTCCTCCTTTTGTTCCTTCGACAAAGGATATTGTTGAGCTATGGCAACACGACGAGAATCCTTGAACTTTTTAATTTCATTATTATGAGCCATTCTAAAATACATTCTATCGACCCCATTCTGAAGCATTATTTTGATTGTTCGTGTAAAAGACATAGTTTCTCTTTATTGTTAGACAAATCGATTTCTCGTTGACGAAAAAAACGGCAAGGCTTATATAAACATTAGCATAAACAAACCATCAGACGTGGCACATGCTCCACCGAAGATAGCGAAGGCGTTGTAGAAGACCAGCAGCACCAAGAGGATGGGGCGGATGAGGGAGAGGTTGGAGAGGAGTTTTTTTGGGGCGGTTGCAGTTGTCATACTATATAAACCAGTATTTATTTTGACAAAGGACCGGACGAAGTACTAAAGCGAAACGATAACCACACGATCGGGCAGCGGAGCATAAACAATCTTATATTGCCGACAAGACAAACTACGATATTCGATATTCCTTTTAGAATTATAAAAATCTCTCTCGCCTGCAAATGGGAACTCTCTCAAAACAGCAATGTTCCGGTCAAGTTTTTCTTTAAAGTCAGCAGCCGTGTTCACACCAAACTCCCTGATGAGATACGCAAGTATTTCATCAAAGTCTTGGTAAGCACCATCGGTCCATTCTATCGTCATACAGCAAATCCGTATTTCTCGCTCATACGGTGCATCACCTCCTCGTGGGAGATGGTGGTGGCTTGACCCGATAGGAGAGCTTCCATGCGTTGATTACAGATTGCCTCCATTTCTTCTTCCATGTAAGAGCATGGTGGCAATGGATAATCGCTCACATATTCTTCCAACAATTCATCTACCCATTGCTGCAACCATTGGTTGATGCTCTCAGGAGTAGTCAACTTCGGATTGATACGGCGCATCTTGGCTTCGTCAATATTTATAGTAATGGTGCACATCTTTATATAGTTTTTGAATTCAAATGCAAAAATACATATTATTTTGGTTTTCTAAATGAAGTAATAACTCTTATACCACTCCGCAAACTTACGTATTCCTTCCCGCAACGTGATTTTCGGCACAAACCCAATGTCACACTCCAAAGCAGAAGCATCGGCATACATCGTTGCTATAATGCAAGTTCAGGTTCCCTTAGTTTTCCTAACGAGCCAACCAGTCCTTCAATATTGACCCTGGAAGTATGCCTTTGTTTTCCCATCGTTTGCGCTCCTTTGGCTACAAGGATCAAGTTGCCTTTAGCAGAGTCGGGCAATTGGGCATAGAATGGAACGAATAAAGATTTACCCATATTAATGGTCTTCAGTCCAGCATCCAAACTGCCACCTGTATCTCCCGCCTCAACCACAAACACAGCATCACTTAAGGCTATGATGGTGTTGTTGCGCTGCATAGCACGCGATGCCATCCAAACATCGTTCGGCATGAACTCGCTAACCACAAGCACACGACTCCAATCCCAGTCGTCACGGATCTCTTCCTTCACATGAAACGCATCGATGCCTTCGGGCAAGACAATTATCGTGCTGCCTCCGCTCTTCAAGGCTGCTTTATGTGCCGCCATATCCACGCCTTTGGCATAACCAGACATAATACAGATGTCCCGCTCGGCCAACTGGCTGGCACAGTCACCGGCAATCCACAGCCCCTTCTCCGAAGCGTTGCGAGAACCGCAGAAACCAACTTTCAACTTATCCAGAAGGCCGAGGTTTCCAATGCACGAAAGTACCGTTGGGGTGTTTTGATGAAGAAAGGTTATGAGTACTTGGGGGTATTGGGATGCCAGTACGGACAGATATTCTACCTCGAGTGTATGTGGGCTTAACGCATAACACTTGTCGAATTCACGCCGTTGCTCCTCCGACAACAACATCCTGATGTTCATCTCCAACTCGCCTACCGTGCCCACCTTGTTTTGAATGGAAAACAGTATACGGTTGGTCTGTACAGTCCCCACACCTTTTACGGCGAGCAGCCTGTATATCACTTCAACGGCATCTTTGCTATTCCAATCCATAATTATTCTAGGTTAGTTTCCTAGCGACTTCACCAAAGTCATGCCAAACACTCTTTTGGCTCCAACCTCTTTCATTCGCATGGCAATATATTGCAGCGTCACACCAGATTGATACATGTCATCAACCAGAAGCACCGTCTTACCATTTAGATCCGTGTCTTCTCCAAACCGTAATCCCCATGATTGTATCATGTCTAGTTTTTCTTCTGCTGTCGCCACATCTTTCAAGCTACCTGATTTATTTTCCCAATTCATCTGATTAGATATGTCAACAAAATCAAACCCCTTCAAACTTCCAATGATTTCCTTCATAAAAGGCTTGCGGCTCGGAATGGCACAGATATAGTCAGCAAATTTAAAGTAAGGCAACTCTTCCAAACGCCGTTGCATTTCAACCGCCAAAGCTGATTTGTCGGCAGAAACATCTGAGCTATCTGAACGATACTTCACTCTGAACTCATGTTCACCTAAAGGCGTTCTTATCCCCGGCTCCGTTTCATGCATCGATAACGCCACAGACAAGTCAAGGGTGTCGCGCAGAAACACCAAGTCTTTGACTTTTTCAATGAAACTCTCCACTTGAAGGAACTCAATTTCGGAGAGTATTTGTCTGTAATAACCATTACCGAACCGTGAAGCAAAAAGAAAGCTATCCATAGACAGGCACTTCCTTGCGATGGAATCGAAAGGCTCGTTAAAGGGCAAAACCAAACGTCCAACCACATTTTCCTTACCCTCAACTCTCCGTAGGGCATTCCTATGATAAGTGGCAAAATGAATCCGCTTCGGGTGCTCATCTTCAATGAAATCCCTAATCACTTCTAAATCCACTGCCTTTTGCGGCACTTTTCTGAAAATCAAATCCATAGTTTGCTTAATGGTAATACAATAAATTCTCAACTCAAAAAGAACAGCACCGCCCCATCAAGCACATATTTTAGTAGCAAAGGGCTTATTCTTATTAGTTTTGAAAGGAGTCCCTTTTTGTTATAGTTTCGTTATCGTGAGCCTTCAAATTTCAGAAAATCACTTCTTTCCAAAAAAGCTGTTCATCTCATCAACGGTCAAGTTGCCGCTGACGATGATACGCTGCTGCACTTGGTTCAGGTCTGTTTCATTAAGTATGCCGCAGTATTTCATATTGTCCACCACAAAGAGATCAAACTTAGCCTTAATCGGTTGTGCCCAAGGCCCCAGAAAGACTGCTCCTGGTGCTATGGCCAACTCCCGCAAACCAGCTTGATCTAATGCGTTATTATCCGGCATAGTGGATACGGTTAGTTGAGGGCTGCCTCAAGTCGTGAGAATTCGTTGACGCACTCCAGTTCTTCACTGTCGAGCCCAGCCTCGCGGGCGATACTGTCCCAACTGATGGAAAAATCGCGAGCGGTTGAACGCCATGCTATATCGTGCGACTTTTCCTTGATTTCATCGTATGAAAGACCAGCATACTTTTCGATGGCCTCTGACATCGCCTCCTGTT
>Ga0247609_10003943_pt1 | contig 14903 bp, 9 predicted proteins | sample 172DNAGHGlowgp2_FD_193487 | JGI IMG/M metagenome (GOLD analysis project Ga0247609, IMG submission 193487) | Sheep rumen microbial communities from Palmerston North, Manawatu-Wanganui, New Zealand - 1728 DNA GHGlow gp2 | ecosystem: Host-associated > Mammals > Digestive system > Stomach > Rumen ...
CGACATCCTCGACAACCGAATCGAGAAGACCGATGAGTGCTTCCGCAAGGCGACGAAGGAGTACGAGTACAAGGGCGAACACTTCATCATCTTCCCCATCAAGGTCAACCAGATGCGGCCCGTCGTTGAGGAAATCATCAGCCACGGCAAGCGCTACAACCTGGGACTGGAAGCGGGCTCGAAGCCTGAACTGCATGCCGTCCTCGCGACCAACATGGATAGCGACAGCCTCATCATCTGCAACGGCCACAAGGACCAAAACTTCATCGAGTTGGCGCTGCTGGCACAGAAGATGGGTAAGCGCGTCTTCCTCGTTATTGAAAAGTTGCCCGAGCTGACCGTCATTGCCGAAACCGCCAAGAAGCTTGGCGTGCATCCCAATCTGGGCATTCGCATCAAGTTGGCAAGCAACGGCAGCGGCAAGTGGAGCGAGAGTGGTGGTGATGCCTCGAAGTTCGGACTGAACTCTTCTGAGCTCTTGATGGCACTGCAGAAGCTCGACGAGCTGGGACTGCGTGACTGCCTGCGTCTCATCCACTTCCATATCGGTAGCCAAATCAACAAGATACGCCGCATCAGCACCGCCCTTCGCGAAGCCGCCCAGTACTACGTCCAGCTCCATTCGATGGGCTTCGACATCAAGTTCGTCGACTGCGGTGGCGGCCTTGGTGTCGATTATGACGGCACCCGCAGCAGCAACAGCGAGAGCAGCGTCAACTATAGCATTCAGGAGTACGTCAACGACTGCATCTACACCTTCGTGGAGGCAGCCAATAAGAACGACATCCCACACCCCAACCTCATTACGGAAGGTGGTCGTTCCTTGACTGCACACCACAGTGTCCTCGTCATTGATGTCTTGGAGAGTGTCTCGGCACCACAAATGCCCGAAGACTTCGAGCCAGGGCCTGACGACCACAAGCTCGTGCACGACTTGACGGAGATATGGGACAAGCTTTCTTCTCGCTCGCTTCTCGAGGACTGGCACGATGCTGAGGACATCCGCGAGGAGGCACTCGACCTCTTCCGTCACGGCATCATCGACCTCAAGACGCGCGCTCAGATTGAGTCCCTTTACTGGGCCATCAGCCATGAAGTGGCAGAGCTGGCGCACCATCAGAAGCATGTGCCGGACGAGCTGCGCAACCTCGACAAGCAGATGGCCGACAAGTACTTCTGCAACTTCTCGCTCTTCCAGAGCATGCCCGACTCGTGGGGCATCGACCAGCTCTTCCCCATCATGCCGATTGCACGACTCGAGGAGCAGCCCACGAGAAGCGCGACCCTACAGGACATCACTTGCGACAGCGACGGCAAGATAACGGCATACGTCAACGGCGGTCAGCAGACGAACTACATCCCTCTGCACCCCGTCCGCCAAGGCGAACATTATTATATAGGTGTCTTCCTCGTTGGCGCTTATCAGGAGATACTGGGCAACATGCACAACCTCTTTGGCGACACGAACGCCGTGCACATCAGCGTGGACAAGGACGACTACAGCATCGAGCAGTTCATTGACGGCGAGACCGTTGCCGACGTGCTGGAATACGTCCAGTACGACCCCAAGAAGCTCGTGCGCCGACTGGAGATTTGGGTAAGCAAGGCCGTGAAAGACGGCAAGATTACTCAGGCCGAAGGCAAGGAGTTCATCAGCAACTACCGCGCTGGACTTTACGGATATACATACTTAGAATAAAGAACTATGAATAACATCAAGTACATCGGCGTCGACGACCTCGACATCGACCTCTTCGAGAGCCAGTATGTCGTGCCCGAAGGCATGAGCTACAACTCCTATCTCATCGAGGATGAAAAGATTGCCATCATGGACACTGCCGACCGTCGCAAAGCTGAGGAGTGGAAAGCAAACCTCACGGCAGCTCTTGCAGGACGCAAGCCAAGCTATCTCATTTCGCATCACATGGAGCCCGACCACGCTTCGCTTATTGCAGAGGCGCTCGAGGCTTATCCAGAGATGCAACTCGTCTGCAGTGCTCAAGCCTTGAAGATGCTGCCAAACTTCTTCGACGGCTTCCCCTTCGAGGGTCGCGTACTCACGGTCAAGGAAGGCGACACGCTCTCATTGGGCAGCCATACACTCCACTTCATCGCCGCGCCGATGGTGCATTGGCCAGAAGTGATGATGAGTTACGACGACAAGGAGAAGGTGCTCTTCGCAGCTGACGGTTTCGGCAAGTTTGGAGCTTTGGTCAACGAGACTGACGATTGGGCTTGCGAGGCTCGGCGCTACTACTTCAACATCTGCGGCAAGTATGGCGTTCAGGTGCAGAACGTCCTCAAGAAGGCTTCGGCACTCGACATCCAGACGATTTGTCCGCTTCATGGTCCCGTCCTCAAGGACGAGGCGCTCAAAGAGGCAGTCCGTCTTTACGACGTTTGGAGCCGCTACGAGCCCGAAAGCGAAGGCGTGCTTGTGGCTTATGCCAGCATTCACGGCGGTACGGCAAAGGCTGCAGAACGACTGGGAGAGCTGCTCAAAGAGAAAGGCGCAAAGAAGGTTGTGGTGAGCGACCTCAGCCGCGACGATATGGCGGAAGTCATCGAGGACGCATTCCGCTACCCGAACATCGTTGTCTGCGCAGCGAGCTACGACGGCGGCGTCTTCCCCGTCATGCACGACTTCCTCTATCACTTGCAGATAAAAAACTACCAGAAGCGTCGCTTCGGCATCGTCGAGAACGGCAGCTGGGCACCAAGTGCAGGCCGCGTCATGCGTGAAATGATTGAGGCGATGAAGGACTGCGAAATCGCAGAGCCGATGGTCACCATCCGCTCACGCATGAAAGCCGCTGACGAAGAGCTGCTTGAGAAGCTCGCGGAAGCAATAATGGCTTAACAGAAAAAAGACACTTCACAGCAGGGGAAAATCATCCCCCTGTGCGGAGATTAGAAACGCCGCGTGCGGCGATGACAATCCCCGCGTGCGGCGATGGCCAACGCCGCACGCGGGGATTTTAACATTCGTTAAGAGAAGCGCGCTATCCCCAATTCCTGCTTACTTTGCCACGATCTTGCGGACAATGGATGCTCCGTTGCGCAAAATGATGTGTGCGATGACCGGTTCACCCTCCGGCAAAGCATAACCGATTCGGCGGCCTTGGAGGTCGTAATAATAGACACCGACAATGTCATCGCTCAGCGAAGACGTTTCCTCGCCTGGCTGCAACAAAGGCTCAACCTCGATTTCGTCGATGCCGGTAGCCTCAATCCCCTCGGGAGTGCTCTGCTCGAGCAAAGCCTCACAAAGTTCGGTCGAAGGCGTGAGATAGTAGTTGTCGAGCATTTCGAAGCGAACTGCCTTGGTGGCGGAAACAGGAGCAGGTTTCTTGTCGGCACTGAAGCCAAGATATTTTGAACCCTCGCGGATAGCAATCTTTTTGTTCGTGAAATTGATGTTCAGTTTGTGCGGAATAGCTGTCAATTTGACCTGAGTGCCGATATTGAGCCACAAGCCAGAGCCCAGATTGTAGAAGCAGTAGTAAGTCAGGTCGTCGTGACGCATGACAATCCAGTGGTTGTAGGGATCTGTGACGTCGGCTTCTGCCTGAGGCACGCTGACGACCTCGCCGTTGCGCACGGCAAGGATGTCTTCGCCATTGCCAATCAGATAAGCTCGGAAGGAGCATATATGCTCGGCCTTGACGGTGTTTCCGTAGCGGAGCATCGGGTTATTCTCAGCCATCTCGAGCAAGGCTGTTCGCATCTGGGTGAAGGTGTACTCAGTCTCTGCCAGCTCGCGGATGGGCGTCATTGCCTCGTAGGTATAACCCTCGAAATGGTTTGTCTTGGCAATAAGCTCAGGGATGAATTGCTTCATGAGCTTCAACGAGTTGTGAGTCGAGATTTGTGTCTTCATCGAGGCCTTCGAGTCAGCGAGATAAGCCGTCTGCAGGGTTGCGATGAGCGAGTCGAGGTTGATGCTCTCGACGCAGCTATGGTCATCCACCAAAGGCAGAACATTGGCCGAGTCTTTCGGCTGTCCATAGCCTCCTGCCTGCATATAGAAGGCGCGGGGCACATCACCGGCAAGCCCGTGTCCGTAGTCTTTGCGGACGTGACGCGTCGTTATCTCTCCATCGTTGATGAAGTTCTGATAGTCGGTCTGGCTGAAGAGGTCTACCTTGTTGACGTAGTACCACTTGCCACTGCCAACCGACCGCTGATAGTTGTTGCGGTAGTAGGCCCTGCGGAAGAGTTCGCCACCCGTGTCTGCCCAATTCTCGATGAACGAGTACCAGGTGTTGTAATAGTGCGACTCGCCGCTGTGGCGTATGGTTGCCATGTAGTGCCACTCGGGGTCGTCGATGTTCTTGTACCACGTCGAAAGTAAAGAACAAGGATAGCGGATGGTGTCCACGTTTCCGTTCTCATCCTTCATCACAATGGTTCTCTCTTCCGGACGAGCGCAAGTAAGGAACTGCACCCACTGCCCAGGATCCCATCTGCCATTGTATACCATCGACTGACAGCCAGTTCCTTCATTGCCAAAGCGGTTGATAGTGACGTCGTCGCCGTTAGCCAAAGCACCTGCCCTGAGGTGGGCCGCCAGGTCAGGCGTAATGTCCGTGTCGCCATTGTCCCAAATAGAGAAGAGGACACGGTGCTGATACGACGAGGGAATCGTGTCGGTGTACTGTCCATTCTCGTTCATCACGGTCTGTCCGCACATCTGTATGCCCATGTAACCTCCCGTGATGCCCAAGGTCATCAGGTAGGTATTGATGGTCGCGTACTCCTTTGGCATAAGCACTTCCTGATAGCACCACTCGTACGACTCGTTCTGCGGAGCATTTGGAGCCGTAGAATGGCCGAACCAGAGGTGCGTGGCAGGCGTTGGGAAGCCGCGCAGATGGGCATCAAGAACCGGTCTGCTGCCATTGCGTTCAAACTCGAGACGAATGAGACGGCTGATGAGGTTGTAGCCGTTCGGCGCCTGTATCTCCACACGATACCACGTGTCGGACGGGAACTTCATCTTGGGAATGATTTCGAGCGACGCGTTTGAACTTTTGGTGCATGCTTGTGTAACGCTTTGCTCGAGCAGAACCTCATCTGTCTCGCAGTCCTTGACGCGAACGTTGAGCGTAATGTCGCCAGTCACTTTGGGTGTCAGCACGGCATATCCGGCCACGGAGTCGCGAGGGATGCGAAGGCAATAAACGAGCGTGATGCGGTCGTCGGTCTCAAAGGTCGTATAGCTTTCGGTCTTACGATAACCGGCATAACGCCCCTCTATCTCACGATAGTGACAGTTGCCGTAGATGATGTCGGTAGCCTGCATCTGCAAGACTCCGACGAGCATCAGCAAGAATGAAAGAACATGGTGTTTCATGGCTTTAAGGGTATTTATTGTTGTCTATAGTTGTCGAGCTGTTCAACAGTCATCTTGCCAACTAAAGAAGCGTGCTTTTCTACTTCAGCCTCTGCGAGGTTGACATAGACCTGAAGGCTCTTGCTGAAGAGCTCGGGAGCCTTCGTAGCGTTCTGCATCAAGAGGTGGCACATGATGACGTCGGCAGCCATCTCGTAGAGGTGACGTGCGCAAAGGTCGTGCAGATCCTGGTTGTCTGCCTCCTTGACTGCAGCCGTGCAGGCATTGAACTTCTCAGCCATTGCCTTAACGCGAACCTTAACTCCCTCAAGCTCAGCAGCAACAGGCAATTGCTCGTAATCCTCAATGACTTGAGCATAGAAGCCGTTCGTCACATAGCGGATGGCGGCTACGGTCTGGAGCTGCGTCGTGCCTTCGTAGATAGAGGTGATGCGGGCGTCGCGATAGATGCGCTGGCAGGCATACTCGAGCATGAAGCCGCTGCCGCCATGAACCTGGATGCAGTCGTAGCCGTTCTGGTTGGCATATTCGCTGTTCATGCCCTTGGCAAGCGGCGTGAAAGCATCAGCGAGGCGACTGTACTGCTTGAGCTCAGCACGCTCCTCCGGTTCAAGTTTGCGTTCGCGGCTGATGTCCTCAAGAGCTTTGTAGATGTCCACATAGCGAGCCGTCTGGTAGAGAAGAGCACGACCTGCATCAAGACGCGCCTTAATGTTGCTAATCATCTCAGCCACAGCAGGGAACTCGATGATGGCCTTGCCAAACTGTTTGCGGTCGCGAGCATAGGCGACGGCTTCGTTGTAGGCAGCCTGACTAAGGCCGACGCTCTGGGCGGCGATGCCGAGGCGGGCGCCGTTCATCAGCGACATAACATATTTAATAAGGCCGAGCTTGCGGTCGCCGCAGAGCTCGCACTTTGCATTCTTGTAGACAAGCTCACAAGTTGGGCTGCCATGAATGCCAAGTTTGTTCTCGATGCGACGTACATCGACACCTCCGTCGCGCTTGTCGTAGATGAACATCGAGAGGCCGCGACCGTCGCGTGTGCCGGCTTCGCTGCGAGCAAGCACCAGATGGATGTCGCTGTCGCCGTTCGTGATGAAGCGCTTTGCGCCGTTCAGACGCCAGCAGTTGTTCTCCTCGTCGAAGGTTGCCTTGAGCATCACGCTCTGCAGGTCGCTGCCGGCATCAGGCTCGGTCAGGTCCATAGACATCGTCTCGCCCTTGCAGACGCGAGGAATGTACTTCTCGCGCTGTTCCTCGTTGCCAAAGCAATAGAGCGTCTCGATGCAGTCCTGCAGGCTCCAGATGTTCTCGAAGCCGGCGTCGCCAGTCGAGACAATCTCGTTGGCAGCCGTATAGACTGTGACAGGCAGGTTCAGGCCACCGTAGCGGCGAGGCATCGTCATGCCGTTCATGCCTGCCTGAATCATGGCGTTGAGGTTCTCGTAGGTCTTCGAAGCATAAGAGACGCGACCCTTCTCGAGGTGAGGACCCTCGGCATCGACTGCCTCAGCATTGGGAGCAATCACGTTTGCCGTGATGTCGCCCACGATGTCCAAAACCTTGTCATACGAGTCCATCGCATCCGCAAAGTCCTGCGGAGCCTCGTCGTATTTGTCTTTATCCTCGTACTGACGTTCCTTGAGCTCAACGATGCGCTCCATCAAAGGGCTGTTCTCGAGCTCGAACTTTATCTCTTTTATGTCGTTATAATAGTTTGCCATTGTTCTTGTTTTTTTAGAAGATAGAGGAAGATAAAAGAAGATAGAAGAAGATAAAGGACAATAGTAAATCAATCTTCAATTCCATTGTTATTGACAACACCTTTAATATAGGCATTCAGCATATAACTGGTATCAAGGATGGTCTGTACAAGCTGCTGGTAAGACGTATCATCAATATAACCAAGGTCTCTCGAAAGAATGCAGTAGTACCTGCATTCCTCAAGGCTTCCTTGAGAGATATTAAAGAAGCGAAGTTTGTCCGACTTACTCAACTTCTTGTAACCTTCTGCAATGTTTGCAGCGATGGAGACAGCTGCACGTTGGAACTGAGAGCATAGCCCAAACTTTTCAAAGTCCGGGAAAACTCTTGTCGTGCGATATACCATCACAACGAACTGATAAGCTTTCTGCCATGCAACAATATCCTCAAACCTACGCGTCATAGCTATTGTCCTCTATCTTCTTCTATCTTCTTTTATCTTCTTCTAACTTCTGTTTTTGTTTTATTTCGAATTCTGCTTATAATACTTGATGAGCTTTGGTACGACCTCTTCTACCGTGCCGTTGATGACGTAGTCGGCAATCGTGTTGATAGGCGCGTTCTCGTCCGAGTTGATGGAGATGATGATGCCCGACTCCTTCATGCCTGCCACGTGCTGAATGGCACCGCTGATGCCGCATGCGATATACACTTTGGGACGAACGGTGACGCCTGTCTGACCAATCTGCAGGTCGTGGTCGGCAAAGCCTGCATCCACGGCAGCACGGCTCGCACCCACTTCTGCGTGAAGCACCTTAGCCAGTTCATAGAGCTGTTCAAAGCCTTCCTTCGAGCCGACGCCATAGCCTCCAGCCACAATGATAGGAGCGCCTTTCAGGTTGTTCTTGGCTGCCTCGACGTGACGGTCGAGCACCTTGGTGACGTACTCAGCCTCGGGAACGAACTTCGCAACATCTTCCACGATGACCTCGCCATTGTAATTCGGGTCGAGAATCTCTGCCTTCATCACGCCAGAGCGGACTGTCGCCATCTGCGGTCTGTTCTCGGGATTCACGATTGTTGCCACGATGTTTCCACCGAAAGCGGGTCGTATCTGATACAACAGGTTCTCGTATGTCTTACCATTCTTCTTGTCCTCATGAGGACCAATCTCAAGGCTGGTGCAGTCCGCGGTGAGTCCGCTATGCAAAGCCGACGAGACGCGCGGACCGAGGTCGCGACCTACGACGTCAGCTCCCATCAGGCAAATCTGCGGTTTCTCCTGCTTGAAGAGGTTGACGAGGACGGCCGTGTGAGGCTTGCTCGTGTAGGGGGCGAGGCCTTCTGCATCGAAGATATGGAATTTATCTACGCCATAAGGAAGTATCTGAGCCTCCACTTTTCCCACGATTCCGCTGCCGGCAGCAACGGCTTCGAGTTGTACGCCAAGCGTATTGGCCAGCTTTCTGCCTTTAGTCAGAAGCTCTTGGCTTACTTCGGCAACCTTTGTGCCTTCAAGCTCGCAATATACAAATACACTATTCATAGGGCGTTATCCGATTGTGTGGCTTGCGAGGAGTTCCTGGATGAGACCGTTCACATCCTCGTCACTGCCGGTTAATACTTTACTTTCCTTCGCCTTGAAGACGATGTTCTCTACGTTCTTGACCTTAGTTGGCGAGCCTGCCAGACCGCATTGCTGCAGGTCGGCTTTGACGTCGGCACAGCTCAGTTGCCCGAGCTTCAGGTAAGGTTTCTTTTCGTACTCTGCTGCGTAGGACAGGTCGGCGTAGGTCGTCTCCGGAGCAAGCTCCATTGGAGCGAGGCAACGCTTGTATTTCATCACTCGCTTGACGTTGCGAGGACGGCAGGGGGCTGCGCTTCCGTTGACGGTCAGGACGCAAGGCAGCGGGCTTTCCACCGTCTCTACGCCGCCGTCGATGTGGCGCTTGACGGTAATTTTGCCGTCCTTCAGCGAGAGAATCTCCTCGCTGTATGTGATTTGATTCAAGCCCAACTTCTCTGCCACCTGCGGTCCAACCTGAGCGGTATCGCCGTCGATAGCCTGACGGCCGCCAATGATGAGGTCGACATTGGGACATACATGCTTGATAGCAGTAGCGAGAGCATAGCTCGTGGCAAGCGTGTCGGCACCGGCAAAGGCGCGGTCTGTCAGCAGATAGCCGCCGTCGGCACCGCGATACATGGCTTCGCGAATCACTTCTGCAGCACGGCCTGGGCCCATCGTGATGACGGTAACTGTGGTGCCTGGGAATTGGTCTTTCAGTCTCAGAGCCTGCTCGAGGGCGTTGAGATCCTCGGGATTGAAGATAGCAGGCAACGCGCTACGGTTGACGGTCCCCTCCGGCGTCATCGCATCAGGGCCGACGTTGCGCGTGTCGGGTACTTGTTTTGCAAGTACGATGATGTTTAATTTCATGCTTTTATATATAAAATATAATGTTCAAATCGCTTTATCGGCTGCAAAGGTACAAATTTTATTCGACATAATAGCACTTTCTCCAAAGTTATTACTAACTTTGCATCATAATTAACAAATTTATAAAAGATATGAAAAAGATTTTTTTAGCTTTGTTTCTGTTGTTGCCCATGATGCAAGTGCAGGCAGCCGTAGACCCCAATTTCTACATTTTCCTTTGTTTCGGACAATCAAATATGGAGGGAGCCGCAAAGCCAGAAGCGCAAGACCTCAAAAGCCCAGGCCCACGATTCCTGCTCATGCCGGCTGTTGATGATGCAGGGCGAGGCCGCAAGCTGGGCGAGTGGTGCGAGGCTGTGCCGCCACTCTGCCGACCGGGCACAGGACTGACGCCTGCCGACTGGTTCGGCCGAACACTGGTGGCTTCGCTGCCCCAGAACATCAAGGTTGGCGTGATACATGTGGCAGTTGGAGGCATCAAGATCGAGGGTTTCATACGGGACAAGGTCGCTGACTACGTGAAAAACGAGGCTCCAGGCTGGATGAAAGGCATCCTAGAGGCATACGACAACAATCCCTACGAACGTCTCGTCACGCTCGCCAAGAAGGCTCAGCAGGACGGCGTCATCAAGGGAATACTGATGCATCAGGGCGAGTCGAACACAGGCGACCCGGAGTGGGCCAAGAAGGTGCAACAGGTCTATGATGCCCTTTGCAGCGACCTCAAGCTGAAGCCCGAAGAGGTGAATCTCTACGCAGGCAACATCGTGCAAGCCGGCGGGCAAGGTGTCTGCATCGGTTGCAAGAAGCAAATCGACGAACTGCCCAAGACGCTCCACACGGCTCAGGTCATCTCCTCCGACGATTGCACGAATGGGCCGGACCGCCTGCACTTCGATGCTGCTGGCTATCGCGAGCTGGGATGCCGTTACGGCGAGGCCGTCGCTCGTCACTTAGGCTTCGAGCCGAAGCGTCCCTACATGGAGATTGCCAAGCCCATTGAGGTGCCGGCCGACGCTTTCATTGCCGAAACCACCGTGCCCGGCAACGACTTCCCGAAGGTGGACAAGGAAGGGCGTGCCTACTTCCGCATTCAAGCGCCTCAGGCTCACAAAGTCATCGTGGACATCTGTAACAAGAAGTACGACATGCAGCCTGACGGCAAAGGCGGCTTTATGGCAGTTACTGACCCGCTTGTCGTGGGCTTCCACTACTACTTCATGGAGGTGGACGGCATCCGCTTCGTTGACCCTTCCACAGAGACCTTCTTCGGATGTTGCCGCGAGTCGGGCGGCATCGAGATTCCCGAAGGCTCAGAAGGTGACTACTACCGTCCGCAGGCTGACGTCCCGGCAGGTCAGGTACGCAGCATCTATTACTTTGCAAAGAGCACCGGTGAGTGGCGTCATGCGATGGTTTACACGCCTGCCGAGTACGAGAGGGGCAAGAAAAAGTATCCCGTCCTTTACCTGCAGCACGGCATGGGTGAGGACGAGACGGGCTGGAGCCGTCAAGGCCACATGCAGCACATCATGGACAACTTGATAGCCAGCGGCGAGGCTGTGCCGATGATTGTCGTGATGGAGAGCGGCGACGTCAAGGCACCCTTCCGCGGAGGCGACCGCGGCGAGTACGGCAGCTCGTTCTACAAGGTAATGATCGGCGACCTCATCCCCTACATCGACAGCCATTTCCGCACCCTCTCCGATCGTGAGCACCGCGCCATGGCCGGCCTCTCGTGGGGCGGACACCAAACGTTCGACCTCGTCATGAACAACATGGACAAATTCGCATGGATGGGCGGCTTCAGCGGCGCCATCTTCGGGCTCGACGTCAACAAGACCTACGACGGCGCCTTCTCGCGCAGCGACGAATTCAACCGCCGCATACATTACCTCTTCCTCAGTTGCGGCTCAGAAGAGAACTTCGGCACCGAAAAACTCGTTGGCGACCTTCGCGGCGCAGGAATAAAGGTGGACTACTACGTCTCGCCTGGCACCCATCATGAGTGGCTCACCTGGCGACGCAGCCTCAAAGAGTTCGTGCCAAAACTCTTCAGAAAGTGAGGGGGACCGCACTGTAAATAGCTAAATCACTAAATCGTAAATAATGGTGAAGAATCTCAGCCGTGAGGCCTATGAATGTCTCACGCAAAACATCCTGCCGTTCTGGCTCAACAACATGCTCGACACGAAGCGGGGCGGATGGTACGGACAGATGACGGGGCGCTGCCAACTCATTGAGGACGCTCCGCGCGGCGCCATTCTCTATGCCCGACTGCTTTGGACGTTCAGCGCAGCGTACCGCGTGCTCAAAAAACCAGAGTACCTCCGCACCGCAACGATGACAAAAGACTATATCCTCGAGCACTTCGTGGACAGAGAATATGGCGGCACGTTCTGGAGCGTCACGGCAGACGGCTTGCCGCTCGACACCAAGAAACAGTTCTATGCGCAGGGCTTCATGCTCTACGGCTTCTCGGAATACGCAAGAGCTACAGGCGACAAAGAGGCTCTGAGTGTAAGCCTACAACTCTTCGACATCATTGAGAGCCATGCCTGGGACAACGAGTTCGGCGGCTACATCGAAGCCTGCCAGCGCGACTGGCAGCCCATTGCCGACATGCGTCTCTCGGCAAAGGACGAAAACTATCCCAAGAGCCAGAACACGCACCTGCACATCATCGAACCTTACACAAACCTGCTGAAGGCTGGAATTGACGCAGCCGCACCTGCCATCGAACGGCTCATCTCGCTCTTCACTGACCACATCCTTAACCCCGAGTCGCACCACCTCGACCTCTTCTTCAGCATGGACTGGAAGCGGATGAGCACAACGGAAAGCTATGGGCACGACATCGAATGCTCCTGGCTGCTGCACGAAGCGGCGCTCGCGCTTGGCCGTACCGATATATTAAATAAGGTAGAGCCCGTCGTTCGCGAGGTGGCAAAGGCAAGCGAGAAGGGGTTGCAGCCCGATGGCTCCATGCTCTACGAAGGCGAACCCGACGGAACGCACTTCGACCGCGACCGCCATTGGTGGGTACAGGCCGAGGCCGTAGTGGGGTTCTTCAACCTCTATCAGCACTTCGGCGACAAGGCCGCGCTCGACAAGGCCCTGCACTGCTGGCAATACATCAAGGACCACCTCATCGACCGCACACATGGCGAATGGTACTGGAGCATCCGCGGTGACGGCAGCCCGAACCTAGACGACGACCACGCCGGCTTCTGGAAGTGTCCCTACCATAATGGCCGCATGTGCTTGGAGCTGATTGAAAAATAGCTAAATAAATAGTAAATAGTAACTCGTCAAATAGTAAATAACTCAATGGATAATGTGATGCGCGAGATAACGCCACTATCCGCCAGCGACTGCTTTTATCTGGCCGACCGACACAAATCGTCGTTCGACTTCCCTATCCACAGCCATCCTGAGTTCGAACTCAACTTCATCGCTGGTGCTGCAGGTGTAAGACGTACGGTAGGCGACCACAGCGAGGCCATCGGCGACTACGACTTGGTGCTCATTGCCAGCCCAAACCTGGAACATGTATGGGAGCAGGGGGAGTGCGTCAGCAAGAACATTCGCGAGATTACCATCCAGTTCACGTCCGACGTGCTGCCCGAGCCTCTGCTCAGCAAGAGCCAGTTCCATTCCATCCGCCGCATGCTCGACCGTGCACGCTGCGGGCTTGCCTTCTCCGGGCTCACCATTATGAAGGTGTTCGGAAAGATAGACGAACTGACGCATCAGCAACGAGGCTTCCATGCCGTGCTGAGCTTCCTTGAACTGCTCTACGACCTATCGCTGGCCGACGATAGCCGCACCTTGTCCAGTTCTTCGTTTGCCCGCATAAAGACGAGCAACGAGAGCAGGCGTGTCAACAAGGTGCAGCAGTACATAGCGAGCCACTACGCCGAAGATGTACGATTGGAGACGCTTGCTGACCTCGCAGGGATGACTCCCGTAGCCTTTTCCCGCTTCTTCCACCAGCGCACGGGTCGTTCACTTTCGGAATATATCATCGAAATCCGGCTGGGTATCGCAGCTCGAATGCTGATTGACACCACCAAGATGGTAGCCGAGATCTGTTACGACTGCGGCTTTAACACGCTCTCCAACTTCAACCGCCTGTTCCGCAAGCACAAAGGATGCACCCCCACGGCGTTCCGCGAGAATTTCAACAAGAAGAAACTTATCATTTGAGACTCGCTGTCCCACGAATGGCTAAGAAAGAGTCAGTCCGTTTCGAAATAAGTTCGTATCTTTGCAGCATGAAACGTAGCACTTTTTCTCTCCTACTGCTCCTTTTGGCCTTAGCGATGCAAGCCCAGATTCAGGAGCAACCTATTGACCGCGAAGCGACGGGACCTGCGCGGCAACTCTATCGCTACCTGCGCGACAAGGTGTGGGGCAAGCAAGTGCTGTCGGGCTGTCAGGCGCGATGGGACTACAACACGACCGATGCTGACGGCATCTATGAGCGTGCCGGCAAGTATCCCGCCATCAACATCTTCGACTTCCAGCACTTCCGACAGCGTAACCTCAACTACATGGGGCCGACGGCCAAGGCCTGGCATGATGCAGGCGGCATCGTGGGTTTCATCTGGCACTGGAGCGTCCCCGTCAGTGCCGACCTGTCGCCGAAGGACGGCTTCGCTTTCTATACGCCATCAGGAGCTGAGGGTCGCCGACCAGGCACGCTCTTCTCTGCAAGAAAGGCTGTGCAGGAGGGCACGCCCGAGCAGCGCGTCATCAACGAGAACCTCGACACCATCGTCCGTTACCTGCTCCACTATCAGCAGCAAGGCATCCCCATCCTGTGGCGTCCCTTCCACGAGGCTGCAGGCAACACGAACCGTGGCGGCAAGGCATGGTTCTGGTGGGGCAACGACGGCGCCGAGGCCTTCAAGCAGCTTTACCTCTACACGCAGCGATACCTGATGGAGCGCGGCGTGCACAACCTCATATACATCTGGACATCTGAGCTCGACGACGATGACTGGTACCCGGGCGACGCGTATGTCGATATCGTGGCCCGCGACCAGTACCACGCACCATCGCAGCACGGCTCCTTCAAGCAGCAGTACGATATCCTGCGCCGCAAATATCCGACGAAGATGCTGGCGCTGGCCGAGTGCGACTGCGTGCCGAGCGCTCAGGCCATGGAGAGCGACGATGCGCGCTGGCTCTTTGTGGCTCCCTGGACTGTACCCTTTGTCTTCAGCCAGCAGAACGACGATGCATTCTGGCGGCAGTTCCTCCATGAAGAGCTCATCCTGACGCGCGACGAGGTGAACCGCGCCGGCTCCTATCGGCTGAGCATCAACAAGGAGAGCGGCATCTTCGGGAAAGGGGAACGGGCTGTCGTCTCGTGCCATGCCGACCCCGTGCCCT
>Ga0247609_10003944_pt1 | contig 14902 bp, 30 predicted proteins | sample 172DNAGHGlowgp2_FD_193487 | JGI IMG/M metagenome (GOLD analysis project Ga0247609, IMG submission 193487) | Sheep rumen microbial communities from Palmerston North, Manawatu-Wanganui, New Zealand - 1728 DNA GHGlow gp2 | ecosystem: Host-associated > Mammals > Digestive system > Stomach > Rumen ...
TCGTAGTTGTAGCCGTTCTTGGCTGCGAGGGTGCGGATTTCCTCGTCGTCGATGAAGAGGTTGGCGACGAACTGGTTGATGTCGTCCTCCGTGACCTTGGCGAGGCGGTAGGAGTTCATGCGCTCGATGTACTCTTTTTTGAAGATGTTCAGCTGCTCGATACGGGACTTAATCTCATCGATACTCTCCTGACGGCTGAAATCGACGCGGACTCCGACGTTCTTGGAGTGTTTGAACATCATGCCAGTCTTGGCCTTGAGGTTGGCGTTGAAGGTGTTGCGGCATATCACGCGGATGGCCGTGAACGTCACTTTCATGGCACTGCTGCCGTCGTGGGTGTTGTGGAAGAAGGCGTAGAACTCTGTGTCGGAATTGTCGCCGTCGATTCGTGCGTCGCTGCCCAGCCGTGCCTGAATGTAGGGTTCGAAGTCGTGCACGAGGCCAGCGGAGACAATCTTGAGGGAGGTGCCGTCCACCGAGGAGTTGGTTATGAGGTCGAGGATTTCGAGACCTCTTGCGTTCTGGATGATGCCGTAGTCCTTGCCGACAATGCCGATGGTCTTGTCGGACTCGAGGCATACGGTGGCCGAGTGTGTGCCGATGAGGTATTTCGGGTCGATGGTCACAGGCTCGCCGAGGCGTATCTTGGCATCCAGTTCATACGGGATACGGTAAAGGGGTTCCTTGCGGACGGTGAAGTCCGCGCCGATTTGATGGAGTACCTCCTTGACGGACACGTCGCCGTCGAATTGGTGAAAGCCCAGTCCAAGTGTGGGGGCGTTCATAGTCTTAGTGTTCTCGCTGACACCGTTGATGATGCTGTAGGCTTGCTGAATTATATCTGCCATAATTTTTAATGTTTTTGGTTGAACTTTGGTAAATTGTCGCCTATATAACGATTTTAATCTATTTTTATTACAAATTTGAATTTATTTTTTCTACAGTGCTCACGATAACTCATGTTCTTGTGTTATTACATAATTTCACTGTCACCAAATACACGGGCGAAGCCAGATATCGTCATATTGCCCCCCACATTGGCATTGCCACCTATACGGACGTGGCCACCTACCTTAGCCTCGCCGTACACCTGAGCGTCACCACAGATAACAGCGTTGTCATATACATGGGCGTGGCCGTTCACTCGACTGTTATCACGGACTACAGCGTGGTCGCACACATTAGCCCCGCCGTACACCCGAGCGTTGCCGCAGATTACGGCGTCGCCGTACACATGGGCATGGCCGTTCACCCAACTGTCATCACAGATTACAGCGCGGTCGCCCACCTGAGCGTGGTCGCAAACCCAACCGAAATCATTGATTATAGCGGTGCCGCCAACACGAGCGTAGCCGTATACTTTGGCGTCGCCGTACACCCGAGCGTAGCCGTACACCCAAGCAGTGCCGTACACCTGAGCGTCGTCGTACACATGGGCGAAGCCGTACACCCAAGCGTGCCCATCCACATGGGCGTGGCCGTACAACTCGGCGTTGTCATACACCACGGCGTGACCGTATACCTGAGCATTGCTGTACACTCTGGTGTGGCCGTGTACACGAGCATCGTCATATATTTTGGCGTCGCCGTACACTGCGCTACAACCGTACACTCGAGCGCGTCCGTACACCTTGGCATTGTCGTATACACGAGCGTCGCCGTACACCTTGGCGTCGCCGTCTACCCAACAGTCGCCGCCATGCGACAGGTTGGACTCTTTCTCAATCCAGCCGCCCTTCTCACCCTTCTTTACATCACCGAAGTCCTTCAAGGCCTCGATGCGGTGGAGCGTGTGGCCTTCAAAAACCACCGTCTCTTCAAGTATGGTATATTTCAAATCCATAGTAAGAATGATTTAATTCTAAATTCATAACGATTTCAATTCAATTTTATTACAATGTAAGCAAAAATTAATGTGAACCGCACGGCCAGGTGTCCGTGTATACCCTATTATCCCTACCAAGATACTCAAATGAGTAGTATAAAAAAAACGGGACTCCCCCGTCGTGGGAGAGTCCCTAGCAAACATTAAAAATATGGTCAGAACTAATTCATCGGTTGTCTGTCTTTTTGTCGGTTCAGCACTCGCAGCATCCCGCTCAGGAATGCGTGGCATTCTTTCAGGGAGCCGTTGAACAGGTTGGGCCACACATACATTCCCTTCACGAAATCGGACAGGCCGTATGGGGCGTTGTTCTGTATGAGGCGGATGTCGCTCCCGCCCTTTCTGTTCACCTCGTCCAAGAGGGCTTGCACTTTCTTTTTGGTTGTCATGGTCACTCTTCGTTTACTGGTTCGCCGTAGATATTGCCGAGGGCTATATAGCACTCGTGTTCGTTGTCGCAGAATGGGTGCTTCGGGTCACAGGCTCCCTGCACTATACTGTGGCAGAACGTGCAGGGGGTCAGGCATTCTTTCCACTGCTGCCTGCTGATGTGGCATCTGTTGAATGTGCGACCGTCTATCTGGATTTCACTTTTTGCTGGCATATCCGTAGGGGTTTTATTCGTCGTCCTCGTCCTCGTCGTCGATGGGGAAGTCGAGGTCTGGGTCGTACTCGATTACATAGTCGTTCACTTGGGTGTACTGGTAGTTGCGCCCTTTGATGCCGTAGTGGTCTTCGAACACGAACGGCTCGTCTGATATGAGGGTTGCGGTGTGGCTCACCGCTACGGCTGGCTCGATAGTCTCCCACTTGGCGTTGTCGAAGTCGTTTCCGCGCACCTCAGCCTTGTAGAGGCCGCTGGGTATGTCACTGTCCTTGATGCGTTCGTTGGTGCAGAACATTTCCCTGCCGTTCACCGTGCAGCGACGCATGTCGTATTTGCAGGTGAAGTCTGGTCTGGTTTCAAACAGGTTCTCCATAGGGCTATTTGTCTTTAGGGTCAACGGTCAGTGTCGCGGTGAAGTGTTCTCCGCAGAAATGGAGGGTGTGTTTCTTGCCGTCTTCGAGGTCGGAAGTACGGTCTTCGAGCATTGCCGACAGGTCTGCGAGAGACTCTATATTGAAATAGGGGTCGGCCTTTACTTTAACTGTGAAATTTGCCATTGTCTTTGTGTTTTTGTCTTTGTGTTTATATAACGGAAATTGCTGTGTTTTATTACAAGTTGGCTGGAAATCCCCTGCCATTCGACAGGGGATTCACTGGGTCTGGCCTATTTCTCGTGGAAGTCGGGTATGATTTCCTCGAAGCCCTCCACGTCGGCCTTCTGGTTGCTGACACCGATGATATCTCTCGCCCACGCTCCGATGTACTGGTAGGAGGGATGGTCTTCCGACTGGTGGTAGTCGCCACCACCGCGACCACAGCCTTCGCAGGTCAGAAGAGGCAGGGGATGGATAAACCATTCTTCGCTGCCCCATACTTCTGGGTTCTCGCACTTGACATGCTTGATATTGACGTACTGGTTTTTGGTGTAGTTGATGATGAATTGGGGGTTGGTCTTCGGGTAGCGAACCGACTTGACATCCATACTCTCGTCGGAGCAGAGGTTGTAGAGGCACACGCCGTTGTCGCTGGAGGAGTTTTTAAGTTCTGCGAGAGGCAACGCAAGCATTTCCTCGATTTCCCTGTCAACGGCCTTGCCAGTGACTTCGCTGTAGTCGTCGTCGTTCTGCGCCTTCCAAGCCTTCTGGTCGATGATGGTGTCCTCAAAGTCGGCCACGGTCAGCGGCTTGTCGGTGTCTTGGCTCTCCTTTATTTTTACACACATGCGCTGAAGTTCGTCGTCGGCGTAGTCGCCAGCCCACACGACACGCACCTTGCCGAATTCCTTGATTTTGCACAACACGGCGCACACGAGGCTGTTACGCACCCAAGAGTGTTCCATCAACTTGAGGCCGTTGTCGTAGTCCAAACTGTTGAACGAGGCAAGCAGGCTGTTTTGTGTGCAATTTTCCTCATCTGCCTTGAAAAGCAGGGGTCTGTAATACTGTCCCATAGTCTTAATGTTTAATGTTTAACTTTGCCTGTATAACGGAAAATAGGTTGTTTTATTACAAAGTGACAAAAATAAATTCCAGTCGGAATCATTTCAGGAAATCCCCGCGTGCGTATATTACCCTATTACCCCTGCCAGACACTCAAATGAGTAGTAGGAAAAAAAGAAGCCAGCCCTTTCGGACTGGCTGCCACAAAAACACATACAACATTATTTCTTCTTCTTTCGGTTACCGTGCTTCACTCCCCGCTGCCTTGGTTTAGGCTTACGAGTGCACTGGTGTTTCGACCTGTGCAGGCCGCTGTATTGTGTGGAGATGGCATGGGGCATGAGATGGTACGGCATACCCCACTCTTCGTTGGCCTGGGGCTGTATATCGGCCAGCGAACGCTTCGCCCCGCCTTTCAGCGCAGTCTCGACGAAGGTGTCCCATTCCTTTCGGAACGTCGCCCCGTCCTCGCCCTGTCTGACCGCCTCGTCCACAAGCAAACTGCCCATCTTCCCGCGTTCCTCTGGGGTTGCGTGCAGGACTACGTCGGCGAACGATGCCTTCTCCCCGCTGTCTGCCAATGTCCCTTCGGCTATGAGCCGCTTGCAGACGCTTTCGGTGTATTCCAAGAATGTCTCCATGTCTGTCGGGGTTTAGAACCAGATGCACCACATGAGTTTCTCGACGAAACGGCCATCCTTCACGCCAAGCAGGTACTGTGGTTTGGCAACCATCATTAACTGGTTTGCCACATAGTTGTATTCTGAGACCCTTGAATCGTACTCGGTGGCTGGTTCGGTCTCGTCTGTCACGACCTTCGGGAGCGTGACAACCAGATATGAACAGACATTTATACATGTCGGGTTCTCAAGGATGCTGTAGTCAATGGCCTCGGTCTTGAGGTCTGTGACGAAGTCCAGTTCGTCGTTGAAATCGGGGTTGAAGTCTATCGAGAGACGGTTGTCTATCGCGATGTTTGTCACGACCTTCGCCACTTCGAGAAATTCCTCTTTTGTCATGTTCATTGCTATATTACAGGTTGAGAATGTTTGCGGCCAATTCCTCGCCGATTTTCTGACGTGTCATCTTAACCGTGCCTTTCTCGGGAGGAAACCCTCTTTTTTCCAAGTCCCTGACAATTCCGAGGGTGATTTGCCGCATGGTACTGCAATTGGCGAGGTGTTCCTCCGTCACGGGCTTCCCAGTGGCAATTCTCTCCCCCACGCACTTTCTCAACCAGAGAATTTTTCCATAAATTGGGGTGTCTAAATTGGCACATTTGCTTTGTTCGTAAGCCTTGTCGGCTATCGCTTTACATTCCATAGTCCTAATGTTTAACTTTGCCTATATAACGGGAAACCATGTGTTTTATTACAGTATCATTGTTTTAAAGTGTTAATTTCTTTGCGTAGTCCTTCGCCGACAGGACGATGCGTTTGTACGGCTTTGTTTCCCTAAGTCGGACGTATGAGACACCGTCCATGCTCGACATGTCCATCGCGACGGCGAGCTGCTCGTCTTTTGTCTCACAGGCGACGGCGAACCTCTTTGATTTGTAGCCCAAGCCTTGGAGCGGGACGGTGGGCTTTATCTGGCATGTGACGTAATACATGATGTTTGATTTTTTTTTTGGTTCTACAATGTCCTGTAACCGCTGCCGTCGGCCATCGCCACGCGGATTTTCTCGAAACCCTCGACAAGGTCTGTCGAGTCGCCGTGCTTCATGCGGTATTGGAGGATTGACTGGGACGGGGTGTCGCCCTTCATCTTATAAAGAGCCATCGGCGACCACACGGTGTTGTAGTTTACCTTGCCGATTTTGGCATACTCCAGCTGGTCTTGCAGAAACCGCCCAGTCGATGCGTTTTCCTTTTTGGTCTCTTTGTCGAGACGGTTGAAGCGTCCGATGAGGCTTTCCAGTTCCGTTATTACTTTCTGTCTTTCCATTGGATACACTCTTTTGAGTAATTATAGTTGTGATGCCAGCGAGCGGATGAAAATCACCAAGTCGTCCTTGTCGAGGGTCTTGAAGTCATCGTCGGTCAGGCCTTCGACCAACTGCTTGAGGGCTTTCTTGGCGGTCATCGGCTTGCCAGTCTCGCCGTCCTTGAAGTTGCCCTCCGTGGTGGTGATGAACCAGTCCATTTTCGCGCTGCGGGCGAGTTCGTCCATGATGTTCAATTCGTCGGCGGTGAAGCCGTACTTGCCGATTTTGCCGTACTTGATTGCGATGTCGGAGTAGCACAGCGGTTCGCCCATTGGGATGCCACGGTATTCCTTGCAAGCGGTTTCCTTGGCCGTGCCTTTGATTGAACGCATGGAAGGGTAGCCGAGTATGAGGCTCTGCGGTGCGTTCATGTTCTCCTTGCAGGGGACTTTGACGCAGAACGCCGCGCCGTCGTAGCACTCGCATTCGTAGGGATGCTCCATCTCGTCCTTGAATACGGCTTTGTCGCTCAAGTAGATTTCCTCCTTGGTGATTGCCGACGAGTCCCCAGTTCGGGGGCGTTTCGTTGTGGTATATCTCTTAGTTGTCATAATATTGTGTTTTTGTGCTGATAGTATAACGGAATTTATGCGGTTTTATTACGCTTTGTTCAAAGAAAGTTCGCACTGTCGGGCGAGTTCAAACAGGATGTCGATATCATTGAGTTCTTCAATCGGGCTGTCGTAACAACAATCCCGACAATAATATATGCCATGTGCGGATTTGCTATAGTCGTTGAATAATTCGGTTGGCCTGTCGGTTACTTTCTCGATATATTCAGTCCACACATCGTTATGGCATCTTTTTTCACCACAATCCACCTTTACCACGACACTTCCGCCGTTGGCTTTAACAGCATCCTTAATGATTCCAATGAGGTTGCCTTCTGTCTCTTTGTAGATTTCCTTTACCTTCATGATGTATTTTTTTAATGTTTGCACTTCCATAACGGGACTGTTGCGGTTTTATTACAAGTGCCGAAAAAAAAAAATCGGCACGCCGTCGCGCATGCGTGTATATATACCCTATTATCCCTACTGGAGCGCCTGTTTTTCCACCGATTCAAAAACAGACCGTCTGAGCGGTTTTCTCAATGTGGGCGGGACAACCGTCCAGCCAGACGCAGAAAGCCCGCCAGTTCCGAAGGAATGCGGGTAGAAACGGAAAACGCGCCCCGATTTGGGACGCGCTTCATGTATATGGATTGAAAATGTCAGTTGATTTGGGGGCTTCGGGGGTTTTTAAAGAAGGTCAACGTTCCGTTGCACTCCTTGAAGTTTTCGATTTCCTTCGGGTTGTCGCCTATATAGGTTTCGATATATGCTTGCACAGCCTCATCGGTGAGTTTGTTCGTTCCCCATACAATAGGACGGTTGACGGTTTCCAACGTGATTTTTTTGGTCATGACAGGGACGGTGGACTGCGTTGTGCAGCATTCCATCGTTATCGTCCATTGGTTTTTCTCCGATGGGACAAGCATTTCGACCTTGCAGATGCCCGCACCGCGTATGGATGCGTCCTTGACAGCCTCCGTGCGGGTCTTGTGCAGACGGTCGATGGCTGGCATGCCCCCGTTGTCTGGCATCGAGCATACGCCGTACAAGATGAGTTTTCGTCGGTTGTTGCTCGGGTCTGTGATTTTCTTGTGTGCCATATATGTTATGCTTTGTGTTTTTAAAGTTGTTTTATAACGGGAATCGGACGGTTTTATTACAAGTACCTAACATAGTGCCGACAAGACGGCTCTGTATCCTCGTATTCAAGGAACTGGCCGAGCAGTGTCTCCCTGTCGGAGAGTGTCATCGGGAGTTCCATACCCCTGCCGTAGTACTTGAGTGATTTCGTATCCCTGTCATACTTGACGGTGTCGATGATGACGGGAAGGCCGTCCACATCAACGGAGACATTGCACTGGCTGACGTCGGCTGAGCCGTTGAAGGCCTTTCTGCGGAGCGTCCGTTTCATGTCCTTTTCCAGACGCTTGGCGTTGGGGATTACATGGTCGGTGATTGCGTGGATTACACTGTATATGTCTTGGGTGCATACATGGTTGATGCCATATTCCCCGTCCTCGTCGAGTTCGAGCAAGATGTTGCCGTTCCCGTCGAGAAACACGCTTATGACGATTGAGAACATGTTGGAGTTATATTCGGGATGCCTCCCTCCGTCGTAGGCGACACACACCTCCTCGTCTGGACTATCCCCGTTGAAATTGAAGTAGATTTGGCCGTGTTCTTCGAGCAGTGATTTCAGGTAGTCCAACGCGACGGTTCTAAATGATGTCACGGCCTGTGAAAATAATTTAGAACTACGGTTGTATTTCTTTTCGATTTCTGTTTTTTTCATGGCGTTGCCTGTTAATAAATCATACCTATGTCTGTTATTCTAGTCCACCAACGGTTGTTGATTTCGATTTCGCTCATTTCACCCCTTTCCTCAGCGGCTGCAAGCCATTTCTCGCCGTTTTTGTTGAGCATGCGTGCCTCAAGGTGAGTTCCGCCCATAGGGTCGTCGTGGCTCCAGAGTCTCGATGTGATGATACCCTCTTTGGTGTCGAGTTCGATGAGGAAATGACGGTCTCCACTGCCCCACATTTTTTTGATAACGTTCACAAGCCCCTTCATGAAGACTGGTTTGATTGTGGGTCTGCCATCCCAACGTTGGATTGCTCCAGTGATAACGAAAACTCTGTCCTTGATTTTGGAGTACTCCATGTTCATAAGGTCACAGTTTATGGTTTCGTCCACCTCCTCGTACACCCAATCCCAGTACTCGCTACTGTTCTTTCCAGCAGGCTCTATGCCGCTCATTTTACAGCACTCCAAGTAGTCGTTGTAACAGTCTTTCCATCCGTCCGTGCGATTGGTAAGGATATTGAAGACAGTCTCTTTTTCTTTTTTAATGTTTCCCATTGCCGTTTCTTTTAATGTTTGCACCTTTATAACGGGAAAATGACAGTTTTATTACAAGTGAACAAAATTTATTTTCTGTCCATTTTGGAGATGTGGGGCTTCAGTTCATGTGCTGACAGTTTTACAAGATTGACCCAGTGTCGGCAATCAAAATTGTACACACCCATCGGTTTTGTCCCGATATAGATTCTTGCCTTGAACGTCCCGCAGAAGACCTTGCCGTCGACACCCTTGACGGTGCGGAATACGTTATCGTCCTCGATGATTTCGGTCATTTCGCGGTTGTAGTGCTTGAAAGTGTCAAACATTACGATTGCGTCATGATTATGATTCAATACTCGCATATCTGTTTATTTTTTAATGTTTGTGACTATATAACGAAACACTTCAAGTTTTATTACAAGTATTATCTATATTACTTGGGCGTTGTGTAGATAGATATTGATTTGAAACACCAAGTATCGTCTTTCTTTTCTGTTTTCTTGGCGAACATAGTATCGGTTGTGCCGTCGGGGTTGGTGACACGGATTTTCTCCAACTGGCCGTGTCGGAAATAAAGGATGGAGTTTCCGATGGCGACATCATGGCGGTCGCCAAGTTCATTGACATCTATTTCAAGACCGTTAATAACAATGCTCATATAACTTATCATTTTGTTTGTTTCATTGCGATAACGCAAAAATTGAAATTTTATTACAAATAATAAAAAAAAAACGGCGGCCTTTCGGCAGCCGTTGGTATGAAACCCATGTTGGTAAAATCGTTTAAGGCTGGTCGGTGAGTCGCAGAAACTCGTCCTTTTCCGCGCACGTGAGGTCAAGGTAAGCCTCCACAAGCGCGTTCACCTTGGATGCCCCCTGCTCTGGGTTTTCGTCCGTTTCGGGGTTGTAGGGGCATTCTGTGTCTTCTCTGACCTCGTCGCAGTGTGTCGCGTGGAGGTACTCGTCGGGGTCTTTCCGCATTTTCTCGATGGCGATGTCGATGATTTGTTCCTCCGTGGCGTTCTCGGGAACAACTACACGAACCAAAGGGCTGATGCCCACAATATAAGCCTTCTTCATGATTAATAAGTTTTTGTGTTTTTCAATTGGGTTTTGTTCAACACACAAATGTCGTCGATGATTTTGAGGGACACAAGGCAGCCCCTCAATCTGCTTACGATTTGGGGAAGTTCCCAGTTCTTTTTGAAATTTTTAATAGTCATATTTCTTAATATTTGCAGCCCTATAACGGAACTGTGCCAATTTTATTACAAAGTAACTAAAATAATTCTCCCTCACCGAGAAGGCACTTGCACAGGCGTTGCAGGTTGAATAACAGGCAGTAGCCAGTGATGCAGAACTCGCGCTGTCCGTCGATACTGATATATTCGTTCTCGCAGTCCAAGTCCTTCTCCACACAGAGTGCGCGCCTTGGTTATCTTTTCTGGAACGAGGCCACAACCTCGCCGAAAATCTCGCTGTCTTCCATTTATAGGATAGGTTTTACGTTGGTGTATATAAAGTGTCCCCATTCGGTGAGGAAACCGCAGTCTGTACCGCAGTAGATGTTCGCCCAATGCCCGTAGGTGACAAGTCCTCCAAGCAGCAGCAGTACCACAGTCCCGACGATTGCGACTGTCTTGAACGGGCTTGAGTCAAGTTGGAATGAAAAAAATATAGACATACAAAGGGCGGCTGAATATCCAACAAGTATCCAATTGTTCAGACTTCCCGCTGAAATGAACCAAGAGATTGCCATAATAGCTGTTACCGCCCATGCAAAAATAATGATGATTCCGATAATTTTGCCTATCAAATTGGATTTAAGCAGCCAACTAATAAGCGTGATAAGGCCGCAAATTATTGCAAATCCAATTATTATGAAGTCAATGGAGACCAGAGTCTCCCATAATCCTGAAATACACATATTCCTGTTATTTTTTAATGTTTAACTTACCTTTATTCTATACAGGCAACAAGTTCGTCCAATGACTCTTCTGTCAGTCTGTCCAACGGGACTGAAAAGTTTTCATAATCAGTGCCGCCGATAAATCGAATGGTTACGGGCGTGGTCGTCGTGTCGATATGGTCGAAACGGTCTGTGAAGACCTGTCCGTCCTTATGATACGACAGGGTTTCAATATCGTTGACGGAGTCGTCAAAACCGTTGTGCAGGGCGGCCTCTACAATCTTGATTCGTTTTGATAGTCTTTTCTCGATACTCATAGCTAAATTGTGTTTGTTTGATACACCGACATAACGAAAACGTGACTGTTTTATTACAGTAACAATAAAAAAAAAATACACTCATTTGAGTATCGCATATATAATACAATATGATATGGAATTTATTTTTGCCGTTTGTAATAAAACTGGTTTTTTCCTCGTTATGGGAGTGCAAACATTAAAAACTTACAACTATGGACGACAAAAATTTCACTCTTAGCAAAAGGGACAAAACCTATCTTATGAAAATCGGCTACCTCAGCAGTGACATGCCGTATATCGAGGCAGCCGTAGGCTCGATGAAATACGAATATTGGAAAAAACACGGCGAGGAGAAGATAGACCGAGAAAGAGCCATCGCCCTCGTCGGCAAGCAGGCTTGGCTTTCGGGTATCGGAAGGGCATGTTTCCACGCCTCGGCTGTGCGTGAGACCAAGGGGTTGCACAAGGGTCGTTCCCAAGTGTATTTTGATAACCGTTCCGCTTTTTAATCTGATATGTAAAATTCAAAAATATGAAATATCTTAGAACCTTATCGTTAGTGCTTGCGGTGGTGTTCGTCATCCTGCAACTGACAAACACCATTGATTGGAACTGGCTGATGGTTTTGTCGCCAGTGTGGATTTATGCGTCAATCCATCTCCTAGGGTGGATTATCGCCGCCTATCTTGTGGCGACATATCCAGACCGTCTTAAACGCTCGATGCGTCGCAGTCTGGAGGCAGCGTCGGAAAAAATCAAGGAACGCGAAGCCGAAAGAGCCGAAAACGGATAAGTTAAACAATCGCTTTGCCAGAAAAGCCTCTCCGCCATGGAGGGGCTTTTTTTTTTGTCATCCGCCAGTGCCTGGCTTAGGGGTAATAGGGTAATAGGCCAGGAAGCACCGACGGTCGCCGTCTCGACGGATAAAAAAAATATAACACTTGTAATAAAATTAACCGCATTCCGTTATAGGGGCAAATCAACAAAAACACACAGCAATGAATACACATGGAGTAAAAATCGAATCAATCAACTTTACCCGCGACGAGGACGGAAAACGGGAGGTACACGTCGATATGTCTAACGGCGAGGTCGTGAAAATAGCCCGCTGTTATGAGAGTTGGGAACAATACAATGCCACCGTGCCTACACTGCGGCTTACGGTCGACGTGGCCGACAGAGTGAACGGATGGCTGCACGGCGAGGAGGAACCCTATGTTGAAGACTTAATCGGATAAAGTTATGAGCAGTTGTTTTACAGAAAAATACAGAGGCCAACACTTCACGGCTCTGTATTCAACAGACCCAATGGCCGCAAACACACGTATCATTTCAAAGGAAAGTCCAGAGTGGCTTGAGAGAGAACACGGCTACAGTGTGGACTACTTCAGAATTGTCCGCGACAAAGGTAAGCGTGCCGAGATGCGTTGGGGAGTGGAGGTTGATATTTCCTATGACAACGGTTTAGTCGGCTATCCCCAATATGACACCTTCGACACTTTGGAAGAAGCAAATGCTTTCATTGAGATTTGTCGTAAGGTAATCAACAATTGGTACTGCGGTTTCGGAATACGCAAGACCACATACGACAAAAAAACGAACAAACTCGATATCGAGGTCATCAAACCCTGCGAGTCGGTGAATGCGACAAAAGTAGACAAACTCTGATAAAAAGTTTGCCCACTTGTAATAAAACACGGAATATCCCGTTATGATAGCGAAATTAATCAAGTCAAACCCCTAAATCATTAAAAGTATGTGTAAAGAATTAGCATTCGATTTGAGCAAAGTTGCAGGTTCAACCTACTACGCCCGTAAGAACGGAAAAATTGTTGCCTGCCGTTTCAACAGACTCGGCGTGAAACGGGCGACCATCCCCACCGACAGACCCTTCTTTTTCATCGACATGGTGTTCGCTGACGGAACGAGAGACAAATTCCATTCCCGCACCCTGCCCCGTATCTATTTCACTGCCGAGGACGCCATCAAGGGCGAGAACTGCATTATCGAAATGCAGGTGTGCGGATGTCATCGCGGACTGACCAAGCACGGCCACCACTTCGCAGAGGAAACAATTACCAACGGCAACAAGGTGAAGGTCTGCTACCTTTGGGACAAAAAGACCATGAAGGCCGTCAAGGTCGTAGACTTGCCCCTCTACGACTACGTGAACGGCAAATTCTTCGCCTCCTCCATCGACTACTACAACAACACACCTATCAAAGTGTATGCCACAGAGGGGGAGTGCGTGAAAGAGAACGCCAATATTGAGGTTGTCGAATTCGACAACAATAACGCTCCCGAAAAGGTTGTTGAGTTCAACGACTCCGATGATGGCGACAAACCCGAAGACGATGGTACGGTCAATATTGAGTTCATCGCGGTCGGGGTTGTACCTCCCAAAAAGTAACCCTTCTTCTGCATAAAAAGGAGAGCCTCCAACCCTAAAAAGTTGGAGGCTTTTGTAATAAAACACGGATAATTCCGTTATAAGTATGAATTTTAAATACAAAACAATATGTTGGCAATTTTTTATCCAGTTGACAACCCGCATGAGTTCGTGCCTGAGAACTTTGAGGGTAAAGATGAAATCGATATCTTGGAAATCATGCTCAGCCTCGAGGAAGAGTCTGAGTTCAGCAGCGTCCATATCTACGATTTTGGTTCGGCAGACAAAAACACGTTCTATCCCAACGTCAAGGACTTTCAGAACGACTACAACGCAGAAGACTTGGACGGTGGTTTCTTCGTCCAAGTGCTTCCGACCATGACAAAGCAGGATATTGCGAGACTAACGTACAAAGACAAATCCTGCTAATACACTCATTTGAGTATCACGAACACAGAATAACATGGACTACGTTATAGACCTCCTGACCAAAGACAACTACCACATTGAAACGATGTGCAGGCAGTTCGAGTGCCTCGCCCTTGCAGAGGACTGGGCGGAACGCCAGATTGGGACAACCCACAGGAACGGCAGCGTCATCGGCAGGGTGAAGATACACCAAGATGGCGACGAGGGCGAGGACGACTGCATCGTCATAGGATAAGTTTTCCATTTTTTTTAATTTTTGGGTTAATAAGGATGCCCCCTGTCACGGCGACGGGGGGCTTTTCCATATTCAGCCCCAGCCCATCCGTCGTCCAGGGGCAATAGGGTAATATACGCGCGCGAAGCTCAGGACGGTGCCGTCAGGATTCTAGATTCCACCTGAACTGTGCCAGAAAATAGGTTAAGTTATTGATTTACTGTGGGCTTCGCTGGATGCCTCCTATATACCCTATTATCCCTACTGGTGGACGGCGGGTTTTCGAAGGACTCGGTTCCGCCATGCGTTTCCTTGGCTGTCTGGATAATGAGACTTTTTTTTGGTACTTGTAATAAAACTGCCGTTTTTCCGTTATGTCGGTGAACACAAAAAACACATGAACATGGAAGTAAAGAAATACATCGGACACCAATTCGAGTCAAGTTGCACGAGAACCCAAGAATACATCACTTTTGAACGGCGGTGTAAGAAAGAACTCAAGGACATGTGTGCCAAAGTTGGCATCAATGTCCACAGTTTCAATCCGAACCACTTTATGTGGACAGCTGTGCTTGAAAAAGACGGCAAGTTCATCTACGTCAGCATTAGCGACGTGCGTTTTTGGAACAACTGGTACAACCACATTCTTGTCCGCACAATGAAACATGACAAGGATTGGACTGGCGGGACGAACAATTACTGCCACTTCAACGAAATTGCGGAGAAGGCTCTCTATCTTTTGAGTCGCGGATAATTTCAAGTTACTTGTAATAAAATCGGATTTTTTCCGTTATGGCAGTGTAAACAAAAAAAAAACAGACATTATGACACACAATGTGAAACTCACCGTC
>Ga0247609_10003945_pt1 | contig 14902 bp, 21 predicted proteins | sample 172DNAGHGlowgp2_FD_193487 | JGI IMG/M metagenome (GOLD analysis project Ga0247609, IMG submission 193487) | Sheep rumen microbial communities from Palmerston North, Manawatu-Wanganui, New Zealand - 1728 DNA GHGlow gp2 | ecosystem: Host-associated > Mammals > Digestive system > Stomach > Rumen ...
AACAAATGATCCTCAATGGACATTAGGCGATGATAAAATAATTAATATAAACCATTTACCAAATAATATTAATGCAGATACGGTAGATGGTTATCATGCTAATTCTTTTGCGTTTGCAAACGGTACTAATGCTACTGGTACGTGGGGAATAAGTATTAGTGGCAACGCTGCAACTGCAACTAAAGCTACTCAAGATGGTAGTGGTAATACAATTTCTTCTACTTATTTACCACTTGCTGGTGGAAATATGACTGGTAATATTGGATATACTGGTTCAAAAGCAACTAATACAATGATTACCTTTATTAATAATACTTCAGACACTATGGTAATGGTATTGCAATAGGCGGTGGTGGACAAACAATTATTGGTGGAGGAGAATCTGCTGCTACTGCAACTGCACAAGTTGGGAACGCTGGAGCAGAAATAATGTATGTATGTAATGATGAAGATGTAAACATAATAAGTAATTTACAAAGCGGATGGTCTTATAGAAAAATGCTAACTTGGTATAATGGGTATCTTGGTTTATTAGGTGATGTAACATCATCTGATGCTGCTGGTATATATTGGCATACAAGACCATCAAGTGCTGGAACAAATGCAAGTTATGGTATTTATAAAACAGCTGGTAGTTGGACAAGTAATAATTACCAACAACTTAAATTAGATTGGTCTACAGGAATAATATTAGATGGTGGAAGTCAATATGGTAAAAGTGGAGTTGAAGTAATAAATAAACCTTTAAGAATAACAGCCTCTGGAAACACAGTATCAATAGGTTCTGCTAATAATACATGGTGTCACATTTATAATAGTGCAGCAATTGATTTTATTTTTAATAGATCCATTTGTGTTTCACCTTTAAATGGTTCATTTAATGATACTGAAGCATCGTTAGGAAACTATAATTATCCTTGGCATAGATTAGTATTAGGTGGTGTAACTAATGCTACAATGACAACAGCTACTACAAATCCAAGAATTATTTTTCAAGAAGGTGTTAATCCTGGAACTCAAAAAGTTGCTATAACATATACAGACTATGATGCTTATGGTCATGGAAATAAAGGACTAAAAGTACATGATGTAGATGGTAATGATGGACCAGCGTGGTTTGAAGTAGAGGGTACGTGTTATGTTGGTAATTTAAGTTCTTCTGGATATGTTACAGCATTAGTTTCAAATTCTTCAGATAAGCGTTTAAAAAAAGAAATAAAACCATTTAACGCTAAACAAATAATAGATAAGCTTAAACCAGTAGAATTTGAGTGGAATAAAAAAGCTAATAAATACAATAATAATTTAGAACTTAACAAAAAGAATTATGGTTTAATTGCTCAAGATAGTGATGGTATAATTGATAATCTTGTATTTGATTTACCAGATGGCAAGGGATACAAAGGTGTTAGATACGAAAAACTTATACCTATATTATTACAAGCAGTTAAAGAACAACAAAAGGAGATTGATGAGTTAAAACAAATAATTAAAAAATTGAAAATATGAAATTCTTAATAAAAGAAATAGCTAAACAATTAAGAGAAATTGCAAGTAAAATTGAAGCTGGTACTTGCGAATTAACTGAAGAACAAGCACTTAATTTATTTGCAGTAATTGGTACAGAATTGTTGAGCAAAGAGCAAGCATGTAGTTATTTAAATGTATCAAGAAGTACATTTGATAATATGGTTCGCGATGGTGAGATTCCTAAGGGAAGAAAGATTCGTGGATTTAAAGAGCTATTTTGGAATAAAAATGATTTAATAATTCAAATATACAAGAACGAAAAGTAATATATAAACCGTCTATCTGGTTAACAGGTAGGCGGTTTTTTGTTTTAATACGTTTGTTATGAAAGTTGAATTTTTACCCACATCTTTGCATCCGTAAGATCTTACAAAAAGTATAATATTTAATTTTAAAATTATGGATGATAGCAAAGTTTTTATGTTCCCTAATGGTGGAACATCTAGTTCAATAGATCCAGGTCTGTTGGCTTTAATCAACAACAATGGCGGTTTCGGTGGAAACGGATATTGGATTTGGATATTATTCTTATGGATGATATGGGGTGGTAACGGCATGAATGGTAATGGTCAGTTACAAAATATGATTAATAACAATCAAGGTTTTGATATGCTTATGCAAGCATTGAACGGTAGATTTGACAACCTTGGACAGTTGGCAAGTCTGACTAATGCAAGTGTAGAAACTGTTAAGACTGTATTAGGTCAATTAAGTACTGGTCTTGCACAAGTTGGCGGTCAAGTTGGTATGAGCGGTTTACAGACTATTAATGCTGTTCAGTTAGGTAATGCTGCGCTTGCACAACAGTTGTGTCAATGCTGCTGCGAAAACAGACTTGCAATAGCAAATCAAACAAACGCTATTCAAGCACAGAATGCAGCAAACTTCTCGGCAACTCAGTTACAGCTCGCACAAGCTGAAGCAGCTGATCAATTAGCTGTATGCCAGCAAACAAATTCACTTTCTACACAAGCTGATAGAAACACCAATTCAATTCTTGGTGCTATTGCTAATCAAAACACTTTGATTACAAAAGAGTTCTGTGATCTTAAAGAAAGAGAACTTCAAGATAAAATAAATATGCAAGGTGATATAATTACTCAACTGCGTGGACAAATAAGCAATGACAATCAAACTCTTGCATTTAATAAAGCTATGGCTGCATTAGATGATAAGATTGATGCTATTGCTGCTAAACAACCAAATACTGTTCCTATCGTTTATCCTAATTTAACTGCGGTAAATAACACTCCTTATGTAGGACAGGGTTACTATCCTTTTGGTAATGGGTTTGGTAATGTAGTATTTTAATTAAGGAATTAGGAGGTAAAAGCTATGACTTGTAATACAAATATAACAACGAATGCAGGTGGTATTCCTTATTTAAGTTCTACTAATGTTACAATAAACACAGAGACTGTGGATATTGCAATGGGATTTCGCAGAATACAACCGGTAGGTTATTTAACAATATTCATTGACGATGTTGTTCCTACTGGTACAACTGCTACTCTGCCGGTTACACTAACACTTAATGGTACAACAAGACCGTTGTTACTTCCAAACGGTGATGCAGTTACGGCTGCAGATCTTATTGGAGTTAATATAATTAGTGTATTTAATGACAGATTCAGAGGTATTCTTTCGTTAATGTCCCGTACAATTGATTAATTAATTTAAAATGTTTAATTATGTTTTCAAATTTAAGTCAGAATAGCATTTTATATATTTTGGATTTGACAGATGAACCAAAAATATTGAACGGTCCTGTCGAAAGAGTTACACTCCCAAGACCAAAATATAATAACTTTAATCCTACAATGGAAATGATTGTAGATATTACAGCTACAATCAATGGTGAAAAAAGAGAGTTTAAAGGTGTACCAAATTCATCTATTGCTAACTTTGGTAGTGACGCGTTCATTATTGCAGAAAGCAAAGATGCTTTAAATTCTTATGTAAACGCAATGTTGCAAAATAGTCAAAGCATTATTGATAGTGTTGAAAAGCACAAAAAGCTAGTAGAACAATATACTAAATCACTTGAAGCTTTAAATCCATCTTTAAAATCCGAGCGAGTTAAAGATGAAGCAATAAGTGCATTACAAGACCAAGTGAAGGAATTAAAAGAAATGTTGGCTGGATTAAGTAATTTGAAACCTAAAACTGAATAGTATGGTTATTTTATCGTTTAAAAACAAGAAAGACAAAGAGCATTTGCTTAGTAAAGCTAAAAAGATGGAAGAATATGCGTCTATGATTGTTGATTGTATCGAGGAATGCAATCAATATGATGATGAAGATTATTACGAAAGACGTATGTATAAAGGAGATCCAGAAGAAATGGAATCTCGTTATAGCTATAGAAGAATGCGATAATTAATAGGGTGGGCAACCACCCTTAATTTTTATAACTATGGAAAGAGTAAACTTTACACAATATGATGTATATCCAGAAGCTATGTTGATATACATGAGAAACTATGGCCCGCATTTCAATAAGAAATTATGTGATTTCGCAGTTAGCAAAATGAAACGAAACATCAATGGCAAAATGCAGAAAATACAACCGATAACCAGAGAGGAATTAAAAAACTTAATGAGTATGAATGGGTTTGTATTGGAAAATGACCAATTGTATGATTCGGTATATGTTGCAAATATGTGTAAAGCTGATTTCTTAAATTCATCAATCATAGATGAGATTCACATGCTTAAATATGTTAAGGATGTAATTGATGATCCCGATGCTGTTGATGGATTGGTGTTTAATAGATGGTATGCTGATATGTGTTATATGGGCATAGCCATTGACTGGGAAGAAATGTTATGATTTATCAAGAAATTGATGTTAATGGGTATTGGAAAATAATCGTTGTATATAATGTATTTTTAGGTTCTGAAGATACTGGTTTTACACAAACTGATTTTTCAAAACGATTAAGTATTGTTGGTATATCCAATGTTTCTTCAGTAGAACAACTAATTAACACTATAGTCCACGAAGCTAAACACGTACAGTCTAATATATGCAGATATTATGATGTTCCAGAAGATGGTGAGGATGCTGCATATTTGATTGGTTTTATTGTTCAAAAAATGTATAATAAATTTAAATTTTTGTTAAGTGCTAAAAAATAATTTTAGCACTTTTTTTATTTTTACAAATTAATATTTTTGCAAGTTAAAATATTAAACAGATATTATTATGATAACGATAACTAATATGACTACAAACGGAAACTTTGAATGGAATAATGAAGCTATAAAAGCAAACGGTTCATTTAGTAAAAGTGGGGATATGGGTGGCAACTTGGTTTCAATATATTGTAATTTCGCAAGTGTTAATGGAGAATATCAAGGTGATAATGCCAATATATATTTTAACAACGGTGTTCCTTCATATAACATTAACAGTAATAACTTGATACTTATGGTTCAGTTTATAAACAATGTTAATTCGTTAATAAGTGAATTGAGTGGTAATGTAAACGAAACTGAAAATGAAACTGAGTAATATTTTACTTATGTTTTTATTTTTATTATGTATTTCTTGTGGAACTACAAAGTATATTGAGGTTCCAGTAGAAGTTGAAAAAATAAAAACAGAATATAAAGAAATAATAAAATATGATAGTGTATATATTAAAGATAGTGTAGATAGATATACTAAAGGAGATACTATATTTATTTATAAAGAAAAAACTAAATTTGAATATAAATATAAATATGATACAGTAGTCATTAGAGATAGCATACAACATCCACAATATATAACTAATGAAGTTGAAGTAAATAAATTAAAGAATTGGCAAATAGTACTTATGTGTTTAGGTATTGGATTTGTTTGCTTTTTAGTGTTTAAACTTTTAAAGATTTTTAAGATATGTTAATAGAAACTTTGATAACTACTGGTTCTGCTATAGCAGCTAGTGCTGTAACATTCTTTCTTACTAGAAAAAAATTTTTAACCGAAGTCGATAAATTAAAAAAGGAAAATGATAGAAGTGAAATTGAAAATCTTAAAGAAGTAATAAAAACACAAGCTGCTCATTATGATGCACAGATCGATATGTTAAATAAAGAACTTTCTGCATATCGTGAAATGCATGAAAGAGACTTTAGAGATTTAATGAAACTTAAATCTATTGTTCAAAAAGTAGTAAATGAAGGTTGTAAACGTAATCCTTGCTTAAAGCGAATACGTTATGATGAAGGTGATTTAAATTATTTATTTGGTAATGATGAAGAACAGCAAACAAATACTGATAGAGAATCTTAAAAAGTATTTTAGTATACAAGAATTAGTTTCTGAAGCGGTCTACAAAAAGTGGGGTGAACGCGCTTGGAAATTTCTTGATGAAAACTTATTGAGTGTATTAATAATACTACGTAGAGATATTTTACGAGTTCCATTAGTGTGTAATGATTGGAAATACGGTGGTAAAAATCAACAACGTGGTTTACGTGAAAATATAGCACCACTGGTTTCTACAAAGACTTCTGCAAACAAGATGTATTTGTCGGCACATATATTTGGTAAAGCCGTTGATTTGGTGTCTGCCAAAATGCCAGCTTGTGAAATGCGTAGGAAAATAATGGAAAACAGTTTCTTACTTCCGTGTCCAATACGTATGGAAGATGGTGTTAACTGGTTACATATAGATGTTATGACAGACGTAGACGCCAAAGATGATATTACATTGTTTAAGGATTAATAAAATATTTTATAACAGAATTAAAAAATTTTTTAACTAATAGGTTTTTAATAACTGACTGTTTAATTTTGCAGTCAGTTAATTTTTAAAGTAGAGTATATATGGGAGATTTTAATTTAAGCTTGGATAGTATTTATGATTCAAGCGAAATAGAGAGTCTGTTTGATGATACAGACAGCAATGAACCTGTAGAAAAAGATGATACTACAGATAATAATAAAGAAGAAAAAGAAATTAAAGATAATAAAGTTACTGAGGTTGATGCCGATAGTTTATTTGACGATCAACCAGAGAGCGTAGGTAATGGAGATTCTAATGAGGGGGGTAAAGAGGTCGATACTGATGCAAATGAATCAACTTCTCCCAAATCTTCTACTACTCTTCAAAACCAAAATAAATGGCAACTTTTGTCAAATTCTTTGCGTGAAGATCTCTTCCCCGATTTAGAAGAAGACGCCATTAATAAAGTAAAATCCGCACAAGACTTTGCTGATTTAATGGAAGCACAAATGCAAACACAATTTGATGAAAGACAAAGAAGAATAGATGAAGCATTAAATGCTCAAGTTGAAATAACAGATATACAAAGATATGAAAATTACATTCAACAATTAGAATCTATATCTGAAGATGATATATTAGATGAATCAGAAAGAGGTGAAAATTTGCGTAAGGCTCTTATTAGAGACAGTTATTTGTTAAATAATATGAGTCCGGAAAAGGCAAACAAACTTGTGGAACAATCTTTCAAGGCTAACAGTGATATTGATGATGCTAAAGAAGCATTGGAAAATAATGTTAAATTGGCAAAACAACAATATCAAAACATAATTAATGAAGCCAAAAAGCAACAAGAAGAACAAAAGAAACAAATTGCTAAACGTGCTGAAGATTTAAAGAAATCAATTCTTGAAGACGATAAGATTTTCAAAGAATTGGAAATTAACAAAAACGTAAGGCAAAAAGTTTATGACAATCTTTCAAAACCGATTTACAAAGATCCAGAAACCAAAGAACTTCTTACTGCTGTTCAAAAGTATGAAAGAGAGAATCCAGATGATTTCTTAAAATATGCAAGTTTGTTTTATACTCTTACTGATGGATTTAAAAATTTAGATACTCTAGTTAAAGGTAAAGTTAAAAAAGAACTTTCTAAAGGATTAAAAGATCTTGACAACTTACTTAGTAACTCATCATCTACCACTGGTAACTTACAGTTTTTAACTTCTGGCAAGAATGACGAGGAATCTATATTTAGAGGATACAAACTAGATATCTAATTAAAATTGACTTTTAATTTTAAAATGATATAAATATGAGTAATCCATTGAATAGGTTTCAAACAGTAACCTTTACACACTGGAAGGGTTGACTCACAAGTTAAGCCCTTGTAAAATCGAACAAAAACGGTGAATGCCTTCAATTAATTGGTTAATACCGTGCTAATGTATACAATAATATGTATACACAGTGTAACGCATAGGAGATGAAACTGTTTTGCAGAATATAATTCTCCCACGAGTGTTCGACATCAGAAATGATGAAAATATATGCTGAACTTATACGATGATAAAGTATAAGAACTAAAGGATAAAAAGCCTTTAGGGTAACAGATGTTAACAAAAGAGAATCACTTGGGTTCGATTTGGCAGTTAGCTCCGCAAAAAGCATCGAATATTATGGTGCAACTCTTGGCATTCAAGAGAGGTAAAACTTTAAATACATTCTTGTCACAGTATCCTACTAAGACATTTGCTGATGATTCAGAATATACGTGGGATGTTATTGGTTCTAACAGACGTAATATTCCTCTGTTGGAAGCACGTGATGAAAACGGAGCAGTGATTGATATTGACGAAACTGCTTCTGGTAAACATAGTGACGATATGGTTGGTGTTGGTACAGTACCTTTCTACCTTGTGTTTAAAGAAGACTGGTTTGCAGACCAAGAAACAATTTTTGGTAATGATAGAAATTACCAATTTAAAATTCTAGGCGATCCTAAATTTGAAGGAACAAACGCTGTCTACAAAGTAGAAATGTTTGGCGATCAAGGTCAAGGTTGTCCTAGAAAAAGATTACAAGCTGGTGAGAAGTTCTCTATCATTGCATACTTCAATGAGTTTGAACTATCTCGTAAGGGTGGTGACATCAGATTTGCAGCTCCTGTACAGATGCGTAACGAATGGTCGTCAATCCGTATTCAGCACAAAGTTCCCGGTAGTATGCTTGGTAAGAAGTTGGCTGTAGGTATTCCTGTAGTTAAAAATACAACTGAAAGCGGTAAACTTCAACACGATACTATCAATATGTGGATGCACTACGTTGATTATGAGTTGCAAGTACAATTTGAGGATTATATGAATAATGCTCTTATGTATGGTAAATCTACTCGTGGTGCTAACGGTGAATATCTAACTATTGGTAAATCTGGTAATGTTGTTAAAACTGGTGATGGTTTGTTAGAGCAACTTGAAAGAGCCAACGTACAATATTACAATGATTTCAGTTTGAAGTTAATCGAAGATATTCTTTACAATTTGTCAAGTGCAAAACTCGACTTTAGTGAACGTACATTCCTTCTGAAGACTGGTGAACGTGGTGCAGCTCAATTCCACAAAGCTGTTTTGCAGCAAGTAAGCGGATGGCAAACATTTGCTACTAGCAACGGTCCTGCAGTTATTCAGAAAACCAACAGCCCATTGCATCAAAATGCATTGTCAGCTGGCTTCCAGTTCGTACAATATATGGCTCCTAACGGAATTGTAATTAAAGTTGATGTTGATCCTTGGTACGATGATCCAGTAAATAACAAGGAGTTAGATCCACAGGGTGGTCTGAAATCGTCTTACAGATATGACTTCTTCTATGTAGGTACTGCTGATGCTCCGAACATCTTTAAGTGTGCTGTAGAAGGTCAAAGTGAAATTACGGGTTATCAGTGGGGATTAATGGCAGCATAATGCCTTTACACATTTCTCAGTTCCCACAGCTTTTCCTAGGAACAGAATAAAGTCTAAGTAAATAAACAAGGTTAATTGCTGGAAGTTCCTTAGAGCTTTCACTGCTTTTTAAACTTCAAAGTTCGTAAAAAGAAACAATGTGAAAGATTGGATAATCAGCAGCCAAGCATATATAAAAGTATATATGAAGGTTCAGAGACTATCCCAAACGGGAGTAAGTAACAAGTGTTACTGAAATGCCTTGCTTACTAATTTAATTAGTAATGAAGATATAGTCCGAACTCTAATGAAAGTTAGAGATAGTATATGGAAACGATATACTAGAAACATTAAAAATGTGAGAAATCCGTTTACTGGACAACTTGGTAATCCTTATATGTCGTTTGACGAGGATTCTGCTGTAATTCATAAGATGTCTGGTAAGTTTGGTGTTTGTGTACTTGATCCAACTAAGACGTTCTCGTTGATTAAACTTTAATTGACATATATTTTATAGTTTACCTACAGCAATGTAGGTAAACTTTTTTATCAGAATGTGGTGAAGATGGTATCACGCTACATTTGGGATGTAGAGATTTCGTAGGTTCGAGTCCTGCCATTCTGACTAGTTGATTTAAAATTTTATAAAAATGAAGAGTAAAAAAGAAGTAGAAGTTACAGAAAATAGTAACGTAGATGTTATTAACAACATTGATGATAGTTTTAATATCCCTATGGAGCCGGTTGAAAAACCAGAACCACAGGAAGAAAAGAAGACAGTTACAAAATCAAAAGCAAAAGAAGACGACAATGTAGAGTTTGTTAATTGTTTACGTAATGAAATTGTAACTATTAGAAAAGTACCTAAAGCAAACGATTGGATTAAAGATCCTAAGCATGTTGCATACAATGGTATGTTTGAAGGCTGTAGCAGAACGTTTGTGGTACCAAAACTTAAAAATGGTTTATATTGCAACGTTCTTACAAACGATGAAATTAGATTTCTGGAGCATGTAATGGGATTTAATCATGAAGATGATGTATTTTCTATTTATAAGAAACCAGAAGTAAATTATTGGTCAACAGCAAATCCTAATTTTTCAGCACAAGTTGAACTTGATAAAAATGATTCATATTTGGATTTGAGTGTTCCAGTAGATTATATTAAATATAAAATTCTTTTAGCTAATAAAGATTTGATATGTCCTTCACTCGAAGAACTTGAAGAAAGACCAAAGTTGACATATCAATACGTTCTTATTAGAAAGAAAGAAGAAGCAGAAAAGGCAATTAATGAATTTTCTATTGAAGAAGAGGTTATTCTTACTTTGGGATCAATTAAAAACGATAGAGATAAGCTTAAAGTTATTATCGAAACTATAGAGAATAAACCTATAGCAAAAACAACTGGTATTGGTGAATTGCTTAAATTAGCACATAAGATTGCAAAACAAAAACCAAAAACATTCTTGAATGTAGCTAAAGACAAATTGCTTGACACTAAGGTTGTAATTGACAAGGCTATCGATAAAGGAGTTATCATTAGACGTGGTAATTTCTATTACTTGAAAAATGGTAATGTTCCTTTGTGTAATGCTGGTGAAGATCCTACATTATTTAACGCAGCTAAATTTTTAAATGAGCCTAAAAATCAAGAAACGCTCTTTGGAATAGAAGCACAAATAAAAGAATAATATGACAGCACAAGAATTTGACTATCAGTTTGATGTTTTATATAATAATATAACAAGTAATCAAGCACCCGGGCTGGATTCCTACGAAAAAAGTGTTTTTCTTACAAAAGCACAGGATGAAATAATAAAGAACTATTTTTTAAGGCAATCAAATCCTAAACAAGCTGGATTTGACAATAATCAAAAACGTCAAGCTGATTTTTCAAATATTATTGTAGTAGCATCAGTTACAGCTACTAATCCTCCAACTACAGCTAAATATGCATTTCAATCTAATGCAGAAAACTTTACTTTGCCAACAGATAATAAAATATTATTAATATTGAATGAAAAGGTTGGTTTAAGTAATGGTAGAAATTTAGTAGTTAAATCAATAGCTTTAGATGAATATGATAGGTTAGTTGCAAAACCATTTAAATATCCTACTAAAAATCAAGCGTGGAGATTAATTACAAGTCCTGGTACAGTTGATATAGTTGTTGGTCCTAATGATACAATAAGTAATTATACAATAAGATATGTAAAAAAACCACAACCAATTATTGTTGCAGACTTAGGTGCTGATTTAACTATAGATGGTAAACGAGGTAACGAAACAATTTATAATACGGTTTGCTGCGAATTAGACGAAATACTTCACGAAGAAATATTACAACGTGCTGTAGAATTAGCAAAAATATCTTGGGCTAATGGAAATGACAATACACAGTTATTGGTTCAAGCTGGTTCAAGAAGTGAATAATTAAAATTTAATTAATATGTTGGTTCAAGAGCTATCAGATCAGTTTGACGTTTTACTTAATAGTTCATTTATAGCAAATGACTTTGGAGAACAGTCCAGTAAAATAGATATACAATTAGATGAATATGAAAAGTCTGTGTTTTTAACTCAAGCACAAGAACAGCTTGTAATAAATTTATATAACGGTAGAAATATAGAAGGATTATCTTTTGAATCTGCAGAAGAATCAAGAAGGTATTTAAAAGATTTGACTGAACGTATTGAAGGAACACTAGAAAATAACGGTGAAGATTTGTTTCCACATAGCTATAAAGTAACTAACTTACCATCAGATTGTTTATTTATAACAAAAGAAACTGCTAAATTTAATTTAGTTGGTGTAACAAATAAACCTTCGTGGCTTACTAATTATGATACTATAGTTGAGGTTGTACCTATAACACAAGATGAATACCATAGAATACGAAAGAATCCTTACAAAAAATTTGACGATTTCAGAATTCTTAGAATAGAAGATAAACACGAACTTCAATTATATTCTAAATATCCTATATCAAAATACGATATTGATTATATAAGAAAACCAAAACCTATTATAGTTTCTGATTTAGGAGAATTATCTATTGATGGTAAAAGTTTTATTAGTAGATATGAACATCCAGATTCTGATCAAGCTTCAGAATTAAATCCAATACTTCATAGAACAATATTATTAGAAGCTGTAAAATTAGCAAAGATTGTAAAACAAAATCAAATAAGAAATGAAATGTTAGGTAATATGCCTGGTCAATTGGTACATCCACCAATGCAACCAGTGAATCAAAGACCTAATTAATGTTTAACTTAATATTTAAATAAAATGGCAGTATTTACAAGTAATCAAGTAAATCATGTTTATGTAGCAAAAGATGTTAAAGGCGGTTCTAACTCTGTTGGATATGCGCTTAGTTCTGGTTCAGCAGTAAAGCCTTCAGTATCATCAGTAGGTGATATCTTTTGTTGGAAAACTGCAGACAACGAACTTTACTTTACGTATAAAAACGGTGATGGTGGAATCGTTCGTTCAGATTTGATTCCTATTAAAAACATTATGTGGGCACGTGCAGTGAGTGGAAACCATAGATCTCAAAAGAGAGGTTTGAAAATTTACACTATTACCGCTCCAAGTTCGCCTACTGTTGGTGAAACCTATTGTGTAAATTTGGAAGTAAAACTTCACGAAGGTATCGAAACTGTTTATCGTAAACAAGCATTTGCTGTTGCAGTAACCGGTGATACACAAACTAAGATTTGTGAAAAGTTAGCTAAATCGTTGAAGGCAAACTTTGAGAGAGATGACTATGTTAAAGATTTGTTTACTATTAGTACCTATAGTGCTAATGATACAACTGTAACAATTACAGAAAAATCTCAGAGTGCTACATACAAAAGAGGTACATTTGCTAACAATGAAGTAGAATTTACTGTATTTAGTGATAATGTAGCAGTAACTGGTCCAACAGTTAGCAATTATGTTGGTAATGCTTATGATATTGCAGATCTTGAATACTTTGCTTTAGGTGAACGTGGTGATCTGTATCGTAATGTTGGATGGCCAAATTCATTCCCATCAAAGACTGTTGCAGATGCTCCTTCGGATAGCGATCATTACAATTTAGTACAAATTCATTTTGCATTTACCGATAGTAATGAAGGCGTTCAAAAGTCTGAAAAAGATATCACGATTGCAATCCCAGAAAGTTCAACTACTGTAACTAAAGTTAACAGACTGTTAAGCCAAATTGCTTATCAAGTATTAGGCGATGATAATAGTGGTGCTTCTGGTGCAGCTACTGGCGGTAATACAGCATTTGCATTAACCAATGCTAAAGTTAACGTTCTTGATATCCCTGGTGGTAAGAAAACTCAGTTAGATTAATTTTTAATATAAAAGGTTCTCTCGAAAAAAGAGAGCCTTTTTTTATTTATTTACTATTATGAATATTATAGAATTAAACCATATAGATTTAAATTCTATTGGGTTAAATAGTAAAGTTATTAATGGTATTGGTAAATCACATGGTGGAAAGGTTAAATCTTATATTAAAGGCCACGTAACCGACGGAAGCAGCACGTTCACGTTCACGGTCAATGGCAATCAAAGCGTAACAGCACCTATAGACAGTAACGGAAACTTTATGTGGTTTGTGGATAGGACAGTGACAAGTCTTGCTAATGCCTTTAATGAGAAAACCAACATTTCGGAAGTTGTCATTTGCGGACTTAAAGACTTAACAGCAATGAATCGTATTTTTAGGGGCGGTTCGAGTAATGATATAACGTTGAAAAAAGTTGTGTTCAAAAATTGCGATTTTACTAAAGTCACCACGCTAAATAGCGGATTCAATAACCGTAGAGGATTAAAGTCAATCGAGGGGTTGGATTCTTCGGAATGGAAACAAAACACCAATTTGCAATATGCGTTCATATATGACTATAATCTAATATTCCCGCCAAATTTCAAATGGGATAAATTCGTAACGGCAAAGGTAACTCAATTAGGTCTTGCATTCGGTGATTGCAGAATGTTGGTAAGTAGCTCGCCTATCAATGGGGGAAAGATAGACTGTTCCAATGCTACACCTACCAATATGGACTCGGCTTTCCTAAATTGCTTTGCTGAAGTGATATGTTTACCCATTATAGACGAGAACTGCTCTGTAACTAACATTTTTAGTGGAGCCTTGTATCTAAAAACTTTAACAATTAAATCGTTGAGCACAAATTTGAATATTGAAAAGTCGTCAGCACTTACCGAGCAATCCGTTGTCAACCTATTCAACGCGGTGGCGGCAGACGGCATTACGCTGACGTTCCACCCGACTGTGTTTGCAATGATTGAACAGCAACTCGAAATTGAAGGCTCACCGATATATGAAGCATATTGGAACAGCGATTATGATTTTAATTATGCGTCTGCATAATTGCTTATTTAATAACCATTTAAACATTATTATTATGGAAACGAAAGCACCAAAAAAACACTACACTTGGTACGCACCCGAAGGGTATTGGTACACACAGCGTTCGATTGCCGACGAGCAACAAAGAATGTTCGTGCGGGCAATCAGCGGCAAGACTGAGAACACAATCAACAACTGGGTGTTGTGGACTGACGAGCAGAAGGCAGAGTGGGAAGAATTGTGGCTCACCGAACCCGAAGGCGAAAGCAAGTGACAATCCCCGTGCACCCCGTTGCTACGGCTTTGGGGGTGCACGTTAAAATGAAAATATAAA